>ERZ791618.892-NODE-892-length-12039-cov-2.131258_pt1 | contig 12039 bp, 16 predicted proteins | sample MGYA00510059_ERZ791618 | MGnify/ENA primary metagenome ERZ791618 (study PRJEB30046, sample SAMN00715159) | human gut metagenome | study: EMG produced TPA metagenomics assembly of the A metagenome-wide association study of gut microbiota in type 2...
CACCCGCCGCCACTGCATCATGCTGGAAAACTGTTGCTATGATGCCTTTGCCCTGACCACGCTGAACATGGCAAGACAAGGCCTGTTCGGTGAAATCATGCACGTGGAAGGTGCTTATATACACGACCTGCGCTCCATGTACTTCAGCGATGAAAACCAAGGCGGCTTCCATAACCACTGGAACAAGGCTTACTGTATGGAACACACCGGAAACCCCTATCCCACTCACGGCTTAGGTCCTGTATGCCAGATCCTGAATATCCACCGGGGCGACCGTTTGAATTACCTTGTATCCATGTCCACCCACCAGGTGGGAATGACGGAATATGCCCGCCGCACTTTCGGCAAAGAATCTCCCGAAGCACAACAGGCTTACCTGTTGGGAGACATAAACACCACCCTCATCCATACCGTCAAGGGAAAGACCATCCAACTGCAATACTGCACCGTTCATCCACGCCCTTACAGCCGTTCGACACCATCTGCGGCACGCGGGGGTTTGCACAAAAATATCCGTTAGCCACAATCAGTCTGGAAGATGTGTGTAGCGGAGAGGCAGACAGTGCAACTACCGAAGAGCTCTTGCAACGCTATCAACATCCTTTTACAGCTACCATCGGCAAAGAAGGAGCCCGCAAAGGTGTTCCGAACGAGATGAACTATATCATGGATTACCGCCTCATCTACTGTCTGCACCACGGGCTTCCCTTGGATATGGACGTCTACGATGCCGCCGAATGGTCGTGCATCACCGAGCTTAGTGAACAATCGGTATTGAATGGTAGTCGCCCGATAGAAATACCCGACTTCACGCGGGGTGCATGGGAGATTTTTCCCTGTGTTGCAAAAAACTAATCTTGTGATACAGGGATCAGTCTAATAATGATACAAAGAAATACCCGCTACTCCCATATCCGACGAATGCAGGGAATGGTGGGATAAAGACGATTGACCTGTTCAGTCCGGACGACCTCACATAGACTTCAAAGATTGATATTGTAAAAAGCCCCAAACTGTTTACATCTGCAAAAAAACGTTCTTTTTCCTTGCGTACTTTAAAAAGATACATTACTTTTGCCACCGTTAAACACAGTATTCACCCCTTTAAAACTGAAAGAAAGGGACTAATTTATGTTGGAACTATAATATCTCAGCCAGGACTAAGTTGACTCATCGGGATGATGGGGCTTTGCAATTTTCTTGATTAGTCCTACAATCACATTTATAATTTTATTATTATTCACTTCAATGCAGTGGACAGATAGCGTTGTATCTATCATCATCCCTCATGCATTGGATACAAAACGCATATTGCACTGCCCCGTCGCGAGGCGGCAGCCCATGCCGTATGCGTACACATGAAAAAAGAAAATATGGGAATACGATTAAAAGATTTAAGTAAGCTGGGATATAGAGACAATGTAGCACGCAGTCTGGCAGTAGCCATCGTCGGTAAACATTGCAAGCACCAAAGCAAAGAACAGATTATCAAGACACTGAGCGACGTGCTGGAAAATCCCGATACTTATAAAGAGAATGAGACATGGGGCAAACTGGCCGAACACCTGTCCCCCACCCTCATCGAAAAGAAGTTCACAGCATACGACTTGCTCGACGAGCCGTTGCCCTATAAAACCTATGGCGGCAAGTTCATAGAAACCCTCGCCAAACAGCAGATGAACCTGGCCATGAGGCTCCCCGTCAGCGTAGCCGGGGCACTGATGCCCGATGCACATGCCGGATACGGTCTGCCCATCGGCGGTGTACTCGCCACGGACAATGCCGTCATCCCCTATGCCGTAGGAGTGGATATCGGTTGTCGGATGAGTCTGACGGTGTTCGATGCCAAAGCGGATTATCTGAAAAGATACTCGCATCAGATAAAAGAGGCACTGAAAGACTATACCCACTTCGGCATGGAGGGCGGTCTGACCTTTGCACAGGAGCATGAAGTGACAGAACGGGAAGAATTCCGGTTGACACCTCTTCTGAGGGACTTACGCGGAAAGGCCATCCGTCAGTTGGGCAGTTCCGGCGGTGGAAATCATTTCGTGGAGTTCGGAGAGCTTCTTCTGCAAGGAGAAAATGTGCTGGGACTGCCCGAAGGCAATTATATGGCATTGCTGTCACATTCCGGTTCGCGCGGACTTGGAGCAGCTATTGCCATGCATTACAGCCGGATAGCCCGTGAAGTCTGCAAACTGCCACATGAAGCGCAGCATTTTGCCTGGCTCGACTTGAACTCGGAAGAAGGACAGGAATACTGGATGAGCATGAACCTGGCAGGCGACTATGCCCGTGCCTGTCACGAACAAATCCACCTGAACCTCTCGAAAGCTCTGGGACTGAAGCCAATGGCGAACGTGAACAATCATCACAACTTCGCCTGGAAAGAGGAGATTGCACCCGGACGCACCGCCATCGTGCATCGCAAAGGGGCTACTCCTGCACAGGCTGGGCAACCGGGACTTATCCCCGGAAGCATGGCAACTCCCGGTTATCTGGTAGCAGGCCGGGGTGTGGAAGAGTCGTTATGTTCCGCTTCGCACGGTGCCGGACGGGCCATGTCGCGTCAGAAGGCAAAGGAGAGTTTCACCCAGTCGGCCATGAAGAAATTTCTCTCGCAGGCCGGGGTCACACTGATTGGGGGTAGCATCGAAGAGATGCCATTAGCCTACAAGAACATCGATCGGGTGATGCAACCCCAAGAGACATTGGTAGAAGTGCAAGGCAAATTCATGCCGCGCATTGTAAGGATGAATAAAGAGTAAGAGGCTATGGAGAAAGTATATATGCAAATAACCTCCGGACGCGGCCCTGCCGAATGTTGTCGCGTAGTGGCGCTGGTGCTGGAAAAGATTCTGAAACAAGCCGCTGCCAAAGGAGTGAAAACAGAAATCGTGGAACGCGAAACGGGACCTCTCAACCGTACCCTGCTCTCAGCCGTCATCTCTCTGCAAGGCGGAGATTATCATGCGTTGATTGAGGACTGGGAAGGCAGCGTGCAGTGGATTGCCAAAAGTCCGTACCGCATTTATCATAAACGGAAGAACTGGTTTGTCGGTGTGCAGACCTTCACGCTCTCCGAAAGCCAGGAGGCTACGGAAGCGGAAATCCGTTATGAGGCCTTGCGGGCATCCGGACCGGGCGGTCAGCACGTGAACAAGACGGAGTCTGCCGTCCGTGCCGTCCATATTCCTACCGGAATGAGCGTGGTAGCTTCCGACCAACGCTCGCAATGGCAAAACAAAAAACTGGCTACCGAACGCCTGCTGTTGAAACTGGCATCATGGAGCATAGAGCAAGCCATGATTCAGGCACAGGACAACTGGAGTAATCACAACTGTCTGCAACGTGGCAATCCGGTGAAAGTGATCCAAGAGCCGCTGATTTAAAGTAGATGAATGATTTAAAAAGAAAGGAGCAATTTATGTTATCAGAAAAATATGGTCGCACGTATCATTATCCGTTTTCTCCCGGAACGACCAGTGACGACCGCATCAACCATAGGTATTGGGAAGACATTCAACAGATAGAAACCCTGATACACACCGAAAAGCTGGACGGAGAAAATAATTGTCTGAGCCGCCACGGTGTATTTGCCCGCTCACATGCAGCGCCCACCACTTCACCGTGGACCAGGGAACTGCGCGAGCGTTGGGAACTCATGAAAAACGACTTGGGGGACATCGAGATATTCGGTGAAAACCTGTATGCTATACATTCGATAGAGTATCGCAAACTGGAAACGCACTTCTATGTGTTTGCCGTGCGCTGTCTGGATCAGTGGCTGTCGTGGGAGGAAGTGAAATTCTATGCCGCTCTGTTCGACTTGCCTACGGTGCCCGAATTACGAGTGGAAACGGTAGAAGGATTGACGCGGGAAGCGTTGCAGCAACAGGTCGTTAGTCTGGCACAAGAACCGGGTGTGTTCGGAACACGCGATCCGCAAACAGGCGCAGATTGTACCCGTGAAGGGGTAGTCACCCGTAATATAGGTGAATATCCTGTAAGTGAATTTGCCCGCAACGTATTCAAGTACGTACGCAAGGGGCATGTGAAGACCGATGAGCACTGGACACGCAACTGGAAGCGTGCCCGCCTCATCTGGGAAATAGGAAAGGAGGAATAAAATGAATTGGAAACTGACAGATAATAAGAATTGGGACTCACTGGAACAACAGTTCCAGTGGGTACAAGATATGAACTTCGTGATGCAGCACCATTTGATCACGAAGAAGGTAGTGTGGCCATACATACCCGCATGGTACTGGAGGCATTGCAGCAACAGCCGGAATATCGGGCTTTGCCTGCACAGGAACAGGAAATATTGTGGGCAGCCGCTTTACTGCATGATGTGGAGAAGCGCTCTACTTCGGTAGATGAAGGAGGTGGCATTATCACTTCCAAGGGACATAGCAGGCGTGGAGAATATACGGCACGCACGATCCTTTACAGGGATATTCCTACTCCATTTCATATCCGGGAGACCATTGCTGCGCTGGTGCGTTATCATGGTTTGCCGGTTTGGATTATGGAGCGGAGAATCCTGTGAAAAAGCTGTGTGAAGCATCTCTCAGAGTGGATACACGTTTACTGAAAATGCTTGCAATGGCGGATATTCAGGGACGTATCTGCAAAGATAAGCCTGCACTGATGGAGGCTGCCGAGTTGTTCGAAATGCTTTGCCGTGAACAGGATTGCTGGGGAAAGGCGCGAAGCTTTACAACGGATCATGCCCGCTTTCAGTACTTTCATACTGAGGATGGGTATATAGATTACATTCCGCATGATAATTTCCGGTGTGAAGTTATCTTATTGTCCGGTTTGCCGGGGATGGGGAAAGATCATTATATCCGTACATTGCCGCAGGATATTCCTGTGATAAGCCTCGATGCTATCCGGCGAAAGTACAAAGTTAGCCCTACGGATAAGGCTGCCAATGGCAGGGTGGTACAGGAAGCCAAGGAAGAAGCTCGTAGCTATCTGCGTAAAGAGCAAGGTTTTGTATGGAATGCAACCAATACCTCAAAACAGATGCGCTCGCAACTGATTGATTTATTCCTCACTTACGGGGCTAAAGTGAAGATTGTTTATATCGAAAAGCCGTATGAGATATGGAGGAAACAAAATCGTGAACGGGAATTTATGGTTCCGGAAGCGGTACTGGATACAATGCTCGGGAAGCTGGAAGTTCCGCAACTGGGGGAGGCACATGAGGTGGTGTATTCTGTCTGACAGTAGACATAAGCTACTGATAGTTTTTCTTTCATAACACGATCCCTTCCTTCATTACATTGATGCTGAATGGGGTCGTGATTCTTTCCCATACCGACGCAACACTACCATCGGACTGATAATCACCCCGGTCTCCACTTCCACTTCATACAAATGACGGGTAATCTCCAATTCACGTTCAGGTGCCAAATGATCACCATCCAGCAATATGAGTAAGTCTATATCCGAATCTACCTGTGCATCTCCCCGAGCTTCGGACCCATAGAGAATGGTCTTCGCATCAGGAGCAATGCGATGCACTACTTCTGCAATCCGGCGAACAATATCAGGTCGTTTCATAACTTAATCTCCTATTCTCTAAATTACACGACAAAGATAATAATGTTTTCGGAAATACAACTTACTGCAATACAATACTTACCGAGAAATACGGCGCTATCTGGAAACAAGGATCATATTCCCTCCCCATCGCCTTAAAGAACGCCGACAAGCTTCTGCCATCATAATAAGCATTGCGCACCGCATTTATCCCCACCGTAACAGGCAAAGAAATGTGCTTGGAAACCTTGAATTCAGGTCGGAAACCTACCACAATGTACTGGTGCGTAAAAATCTTATCATTACCATTCAACTCTGTCAAAGCCATCTGCCCACCCATTTCCGTAATGAAACTGATGCTGAACGCTTTGTCCACATTATACCCAACCGCAAGGTTAGCTCCATCCAAAGCCGAAAAGCTGCAAGTCAGCTTATGCCCATAATTCCAGTTTACGTATAATGCGGGAAACGCCATAGGATAACCGAAAGCATTGTTCAATGCCAAACCCGTACCCAGTTCCAGATTAGGGAGTATACGCCTGACAAAGACCAACCCCGCACTTCCCAATACACTCCGGAAACGTAAATGCGAAAACCGTGTATCATCCGTATACACGCCGACACCGACACTTGCCATCATCGACCATTTCTCACTCAAAGGCCGCACATGGAAAAGCGACATCTGCAAATTCAGAATCTCGGACAACACAAGAGGCTCTGCAATATTCTTATTATTCAGAGACGCATAATCGCCCGAAAGCCCGATCCCCCATATCGTAGGTTGATTGTTTTCGTTCTTTTTCATCGACAAAGGCAGATTGGCACTTCCGTGATAGACCATGGCGGAACCTTTACTACTACCCACTTTCTGATTGTGTTCATCCCGATAAGCCGATGTACCGAAATACTCTGTTTTAATAGTGATTTGTGCTGTGCTTTCCACAGAAACCAGTAGTAATAAGACTGTTGCAATAGATATCCACTTCATTTTTGTTTCTTCTTTTAATGATTTGTATGCCACAAAGATTGTCAATATCAATGCGAACGAGAAAATCTTTTTGACCAAACCCCGGTCTGCTTATGACGAAACAGATAAGCAGCAACCACTTTATCCCTTATCTTTGCAACATGAAGAAACATCTGACTTTCAAATCACGGCAGCTCTCTACTATCTTCTGGCTACTCATCGCCGGTACTTTCTGGATACAATTCCTCAATATGTCGACCAGTATATGCGAAGCAACGCTTCTCACCATCTGCATAAGCGGCAGTTATATGCTGGTGAACCAATATCTATGCAACCATCTGCTGAAAAAAGCGATACGCACCAAGCAGATGAAGCCTTTCTGGATATTGTTTATAGTACTTTGCATCCCCACAAGTACACTGGTAGCCTCCTACTTCGTCCTCTTCCAGTATCTTGAACAAACAGGTATATTCCCTGTATCCAACATCTTCATTGAGGGAGAAGAGAACCTTCTTTTCAACTCTATCCTCTTGCTACCGGGTACATTGGTTATCAATCTCGCCTTCTGTGGTCTGTGCTTCTATTCAGAAAACCTGCAATTAGAAAAAGAGAAATCTCAATTCCTCTTCCAGACATTACGGCAGCAAATCACCCCTCACTTCATGTTCAATGTGCTGAATCACATCAACATCCTGATGCAGGATAATGTGCCTTTAGCTTCTTCCCTTTTAGAGAAATATTCCGATATCCTGCGCTACCAATTGTATAGCGGTCAGAAAGAACTTATCAGCCTGGAACAGGAGATAGAATTCCTGCAAAACTACATAGCGATAGAAAACATTCGCTGGGAAGACAAACTGACCGTAAGCACCGAATGGAAAGTAGAAGACGGCAGCATCGGATTCCCGCCTTTGTTATTACTGACATTCATAGAAAATGCCTTTAAACATGCATCGCACACACCCACGGAGAAAGGACAAGTACAGATACGGCTCAAACAGAATACCCATCATATCCTTCTTGAAGTCGGCAACACCAGTTCCCCGCATCTGCAACGACCAGGCACCGGACTGGGACTGGCCAATGCAGTCAAACGACTGGACATTCTGTTTCACAAGAAGTACCAGTTGTCCGTCAACCAAACAGATACCTATTATCAAACCTCACTTAGCATTGAAATATAAAAGATGAAAGACTCCCCTGAACAACAACCTCTGAAATGCCTCATCGTAGACGACGAACAAATCGCCATCAAAGGCATTGCCAACCACATCAGCAAACTGGACTTTCTCACAGTCAACGCCACCTGTTCTTCTGCACTCGAAGCAAGAGGAATATTAGAAAACCAGCCTATCGACCTCATGTTTCTGGATATCAATATGCCCTATCTTTCCGGCATCGATTTCCTGAAATCATTGGATGAAGCACCGTTGACCATACTAACTACCGCCTACTCCGAATATGCCCTGGAAGGCTATCAACTCAATGTTGTTGACTACTTACTGAAACCAATTTCTTTTCAGCGTTTCTTTCAGGCAGTGACCAAGGCCGCCCATACCTTCAGAACCCAACTCCTACTGCAAAATAACGGAATAGAAGAAACCACCCGGGAAATGTATATCAGACAGGGGGATGCATTTACCCAGATATCCTGGAAAGATATACTGTATGTAGAAGGTATGCAGAACTACCTGAAACTGCACTTCAAGTCCAAAACTCTCATCATCCATCAGACCATGACTTCACTGGAAGAAATTCTGCCTCAAAGCGCCTTCTTCAGGATACACAAGTCTTTCCTTGTAAACCTCTCGCACATCGATTCCATCGCCAAAGGAAGAGTCTTCATCAACGGGAAAGAACTTCCTGTTTCAGCCCAGCGACGGGAGGAATTACTGCAAACAGTAGTCTATAAGAATTTAATCAGCAAATAAAAATTGGGCACATCCCTTCATGAACCATGACGGATTAGACAAGATTTCCGAATATTACATCTATCTTTGCAGGCGTAAACAGACAACGCACATTTTATAGAGAAAGTTTCTAAAACTCATTACCAAACTTACGCATAAAACAGATGAAAACAATCGTAAACGTCCCTACTAAGCAAAGCCTGATTCGGGAAACAAGAGATTATTTAATGATCGCCCTCGGATTAATTCTTTATGGTATAGGCTGGACAGTATTTCTGTTGCCCAATGACATCACCACCGGAGGAGTGCCGGGTATCGCCTCCATAGTCTATTTCGCCACCGGCTTCCCTGTGCAGTACACTTATTTCAGTATCAACCTCATCCTGCTACTACTCTCTATCCGCATCCTGGGCTGGAAGTTCAGTATCAAAACAGTATTCGCTGTATTCACCCTGACATTCTTCCTTTCCATCATTCAGAGACTGGCAAGCGGTGTGGTCTTACTGCACGATCAGCCTTTCATGGCGTGCGTCATCGGTGCATCCCTCTGCGGAGGCGGCATAGGCATCGCTTTTTCTTCCAACGGTAGCACAGGCGGAACGGATATCATTGCCGCCATCATCAATAAATACCGGGATATCACATTAGGTCGTGTAATGCTGATCTGTGACCTGATTATCATTTCTTCCAGTTATTTTGTGTTGAAAGATTGGGAGAAGGTGGTTTACGGTTATGTAACCCTGTACATTTGCAGTTTTGTTCTGGATCAGGTAGTGAACAGTGCCCGGCAATCCGTACAGTTCTTTATCATCAGTGAGAAATACGATGAAATAGCCCGGCACATCAATGTATATCCGCACCGAGGAGCCACCGTCATCAATGCTTCCGGATTTTATAGCGGCAAGGAACAGAAGATGTTGTTCGTACTTGCCAAGAAGCGCGAATCAACAATTATATTCCGATTGATAAAGGATATAGATCCAAACGCATTTGTATCACAAAGTGCGGTAATCGGAGTATATGGAGAAGGGTTCGACAGAATAAAGGTGAAGTAGCTACGAGTGATAAACTATGGGCTGCAAGTACCTTTATGCAGTTACTCGTTACTTGTAGCTTGTAGCTCGTAACCACCTTCTTTCCAAACATACACTACAGGGCGGCGGAGATACGGTTTCAGTTTCTCTGCCGCTTCTTTATCCATATAGTCGGTAGTTGTAAAAGTAAAGGTCAGTGTATTGTCCTTTGCAGAAAGATCGGCTTTCATCAGCAGCATATCTGCCTGTTCGCCGGCATCTCTCACTTCATAATCCATCACCGTATCGGGTAGTGACAGGAAATCTTTCATTACAGGAGGCGTGAGGAAAGAAGAAGCAGACAATTCTTCCCAACCGGTGGTATAGAAATGGACATCACTATCACAAGCAGGGGCACAAGCTGTAGATACGGTACAGATTACTTTCGTACTGTCGTTCGTAGCCAACAGTTTCATTTGCCAAGAGCTTTGCGGTGTCATCTGGATACGGATATAATCGGGAGCAAGCTCCGTCATTTCCGATTTGCCGCCGAAACGGTTAGTTACTTCCGCTTTCATCTTACTTTCAAGGAAGTCGATACAGTCGGCACGGTTCACGGCAGTAAGCAGTGGACTGAGGCTATCGGGCATATTTTTGAAAAAGGTTTTAGCTTCCTGAGCTTGCAGAGAACACATCCAGGCACAAGCCAAACACAAGAACATAGTCAATTTCTTCATCATATTATTTTTCTGTTATTCCTATTTTGTATTTTATTACTTCAACACAATATTCAGAGCCAAGAGCATATCTCTCCAAGAAAACGTGCATCTGTTTCGTCAAAGGTATTCAGGTTTTCACTATCTATATCGAGCACGCCCCACACCTCGCCATTCTCACGAATCAACGGAACGACGATCTCCGAGCGCGACAACGAACTGCAAGCTATATGTCCGGGGAATGCATCTACATCGGGCACCACCAACGTCTCCGCCTTAGCCCATGCCGTACCGCAAACACCCCGTCCTTTCCGGATACGTGTGCAGGCTATCGGTCCCTGAAAAGGTCCTAATACCAGTTCTTCCCCTTTCACCAGATAGAATCCCACCCAAAAGAAACCGAAAGTCTCTTTCAGTGCAGCCGAAATATTAGCCAGATTGGCTATAAGGTCATTTTCGCCTTCAATCAAACTCTTTATCTGGGGAAGCAAAGTCTGATACTTTTCGGCCTTGCTGCCGTTGCTGATACATAAATCTTCTGCCATATATTCTGTCTTGAGATTTATTTACTTCCCAAATATAAGAAGAACATTCCAATCAATACCAAAATGAGATCGACAGCCTTACTTTTTAAATTCTTTTCACGGAAGAAGAGAGCTCCGAAAAGGAAGGAGACAACCACACTCCCACGACGTACCATAGAGACAATGGAAATCATGGAGTCTTCATAGCTCAGGGCATAGAAGTAGGCAAAGTCAGCTGCACTAAGGAAGACGGATATCAGGATGATAGTCCAGTCCCAACGGAAAGGGGTACTTTCTTTTCGTTTGGGATACCATAGTAAAAGGATGATGGGACACATGATAAATACCTGATAGACATTATACCACGACTGCACCGCCATAGGATTGAATTGCTTCATCAGATACTTGTCATAAAGTCCGCTGATAGCTCCGGTGATGGCAGCCAGCACGATGAAGTAAATCCATTTGTTATGTTTAAAGTCAATGCCTTCCTTCTTACCGGAACGGCTCAGCATAAAGAACGAAAGTATGGCAAGCATGACTCCGATCCATTGATACAGGTTCAGATGTTCACCAAATATCAGCATGGCACCCACCAGCACCATTACAGGGCGGGTAGCATTAATCGGACCGACAATCGTCAACGGCAAATGCTTCATGCCAAAGTAACCGAATATCCAGGAAGATAGAACGATAAATGACTTGACAATGATAACTTATGTACCTCCCAACCTACAACAGGTACTTCGAACATTGTTCCGTTCAAAGCAGGAGTAAAAGCAGAAATCAGTATGAAAGGAAGAAATATCAGGCTGGAGAATACCGTATTCAGAAACAGAACGGGAAGCACAGCATTATCGCGCAATGATTTTTTCTTAAATGCATCATAAAAACCCAGCAAGGCAGCTGAGAGAAAGGCGAGTAATAACCACATGTGAATTAAAAATTGAAAATTAAAAATTAAAAGGCAGTTCAGGGATAAAGTTATCCGACTTAAGAAACTGTTCCGACTGCTTAACTGCTTATAAACAGTTCTTCCGGATACGTGACATCTACCAGAAACAGAGCATTGCCCGGAACGGAAGTACCAGCCTTGCAACGGTCTTTCTGCTCGATAACACGCCGGAAGCCATCAACGGTGAGCTTGCCACGGCCTACTTCGAGCAAAGTGCCGACAACTGCACGAACCATATTGCGCAGGAAACGGTCCGCCTGAATGGTGAATACCCAGGTTACATCGTCTATCTGAGTCCAGGCGGCATGCATGATGCGGCAGTTGTTTGTTTTTACGTCCGTATGCAGTTTGCTGAAACTGGTGAAGTCTGTATAATCAAACAAACTACGGGCCGCTCA
>ERZ791618.894-NODE-894-length-12028-cov-2.203959_pt1 | contig 12028 bp, 11 predicted proteins | sample MGYA00510059_ERZ791618 | MGnify/ENA primary metagenome ERZ791618 (study PRJEB30046, sample SAMN00715159) | human gut metagenome | study: EMG produced TPA metagenomics assembly of the A metagenome-wide association study of gut microbiota in type 2...
ATGGAATTGCTCTCACGCTGTTGGTCATCATCTTTGCCAAAGTCATCACGGCTCAACCGTTCGTACAGAGCAGTGATTTTCTCGTTTTTTCTCATAACTTGCGCTCCTTTCTTCGGTTTTAGGTTGTGTGTTCTAAGAGACTTCCCAACCGCTTGATTAAGAAGTCTTTTAGAGCATACAACACCCGCTGCTAAGCGATATTTGGCATATTGGCGCACGGCGAAGTGATGCGGCTCCCGTTTTGCCAGCTCCTCAAACATCAGATCGACGGGATTTTTGAAGTCCTCGTCGTCCTCCCGCACCTCCATGGTGTTGATCATTTCGATGAGGGTGGCGAAGTTCTGCTCCTCCACCGGCGCTTCGTAGTAGATATACCCGATGAGCGCCGTGTAGAGCAGCGTCTCCGCCTTGCGCCAGAAGTCATCGCCGGATTTCCCGTCCCCCTGCGTGTTGGCAATGAGGGTCGTGACCAGCTTCAGAATGTCCTTTTCCGAGTGGAGATACGCGAAGGGGTTGTAGTGGTGGGACTTTTTGAAGTTGATCGTGTTCAGAATCTTGATCTTATACTGGTTCCGCTGGAGTAATTTTCCACATTCGACCACGATGCTGCCTTTTGGATCGGTGACAACGTAGGAACTGTGTAATTGCATGAGATTGGGCTTGATGAAAAACCGCGTCTTGCCGCTGCCGGAGCCGCCCACCACCAGCACGTTCTTGTTCCGCGCGGTTTTCGGGTCCTTGGGTCGGCTGTTCATGGTCAGCCGCTCCGTCTGGGTGAGAATGACGTTGTTGGCAAAGGCGGGGTCTACATAGGGCTTGATGTCCTCCGCATTTCCCCATCTTGCGCTGCCGTACTCGATATTCTTCCGAAACTTCCGCGCGTTCTTCCCCTTGACGTAGACGGCAAGCCGGATGAGCAGGGCGGCGGCAATGCCCACACACAGGTCGATGGGGTGGAAGCTGGGCAGCGCCGATTGGAACGCGGCGGCGAAGCCCTCCATGATGTGCAGCGCCTTTTGGGAGAAGTCCGCGCCGGGAGCCAGCCGCGCCGCCTGCCCCAGCTTGGTGGCAAAGAGCGCGATAAAAACATAGGGGAGGTTGGGAAGCAGGAGCTTCTTTACGTTGATCTGTTTCATAGCTCCAGCCCCTTGTCCTTGTTCCGGGCTTTGTCCGGCGTAAGGGACAGCACCTTCGCCTTGAGCGCGCGGAGCTGCTCCAGCACCGAGGGTTTGTCCTGTGAGGCCCGCTTGACCTCTTTTGCAGTGTATTCCCGGAACGCCGCCGTCAAAGCGTCGGCGTCGCGGGCTTTGAAAAAAACAAGGTATTTGGGAATATCCCCGGACTTATCCTTTTTCAGAGCGAAATCCACGCCGTATTTCCGTGCCACGCGCTCAAAGGATTTGATATTGCTGTCGGTGATCTCGATATTGGATACGCCCTGATTCTGCCCGATGAGCTGCTTCACCGTCTGCTTGCCGGTGGGCTTTTCCGGCGCGGCGCGGGCTTTTTGCAGCCGCTTTTCCTTTCGGCTTGCCAGATATTTCAGAATTACGGCTTTCAGCAGCCGCCCGGTGAGCTTTGTCGCGCTGATGACCAGCGTGACCGCTCTGTTTTCCACTTCCTCCTGCAAGGGTCATCCCTCCTTTGTTCGTGATTGGATAAATGCCGGTGGAAGCCAGCGCTCATCTGCCGCGCAGCCCGTCGCCGTACATATCGTGGTTGACGAGGGCGGAATAGTAGCTTCCGATGGTGCTGGGCGCGTTGAACAGCGACGCCAGCAGGTATTTCTTGATGTTGCGGACGTAGGTGGTGTTCTGCTTCAGGCAGTCAAAGACGTACTCGATGTGGGAGGCGGTAATGCGCAGCAGCTTCTCCTTCACCATCTCAGACGGGTACTCATCTCCGGCCACCACGATGGTCTGTCTACGGGAGCAGAGGGTTTCCGCTATGAGATCCACCACCTCGTCAAGCTGCTCCTTGTCCTGCTGCGGGTCCTGCGTGAGAATGTCGTACTCGATATTTTCCTTGACGAGCTCTCGCGCTGCCTCGTATCCCATCCCGTCATATCCCGCGCCCTGCAAGGGGGCTGGGGGATAGATTGGATCAGGATTTGATGTATCCGTAATAGATTCATCAGGAATTTCTTTTTCTTTATTTCTTCTATCTTTATTTAATTGCGCGGGCTTTTCCGTATATGGCTCGTCCGTATCCGGGGTATCCAGATACGGGTTTTCCGTATCGGTGAAGCCGTATCCGGCGGAGGCGTATGCGGCGATTCATAGATGGTGTACTCGGTGTCGGTGATCCTGCCTTTACTGTCACGAATCTGGCGGCGGACAAGGTAGCCTCTGGCCTCCAGCTCTTTCAGCGCCGCGCCGATGGCGTCCACTCCCTCCTTGCAGATGGCGGCAAGCCCGCGGGTGGTGTAGTCCCACTCGTCTGTCAGGGAGAGCATCTTGGACAGCAGACCGATGGCTTTCAGCGTCAGACCGGTGTCCCGCAGGTGGTAATTGGACATGACCGTGTAATTGTGGTTCTTCTCCACGCGAAATACTGCCACGGCGTTCACCTCCCCTCAGAGGGAAAAAGCAGCCCCGCAGACGGAGCGTTTGCCCCTGCTTCGCGGCGGATGAGGCGGCGGAGGGTATACTCCCGCTGTCCACGTCTTGCGGTGATTTTCAGGGCGTCCAGCCCGAAACGGGCGATGAGCAGTGCGTTGATGAGCAGCCGGAACGCTTCGTCCGGGATGATCTGCGGCTCCACAAGGTCGCCCTGCGTGACCTCCGCCGTGTGGCAGTAAAGGCTCTTTGCCGCCATGAGCAGCGTGTAGTCGTGGGGTGAGATGCCGCGCCTTCTGGCGTAGCGGAAGTCGATGCCGCTGCGGAAGAAGCAGTTGAAGGTCCTGTCCGCAAGCTCCTGATTGGAGGTCAGCAGATACAGCGCGGCGAAGAACTCCGGCGTATCGCGCTCTTTGCGGCAGCCCAGCAGCAGCCGCAGGGTCTCCATACGCTTCCTGTGGGCGTCGTCCTGCCACATGGTTCCGGGAAAGCGCCCGCCAGCCGCATGATTCTTGCGGTCAGGCGCGGACGGTACGGAAACAGCTCCGCGACAGCCTCCGCGTAGCCCACCGTACCGGCCTCCATGCGCTCGGCAAGGCAGGGGCAGGACAGGGCGGTGCAGCCCAGCTTTTTGACATATTCCGTACAGAGGACGCAGGAAACGTCCTCCGGCTTATACTTGAACGTGTTGATATACATGGCTTTGCTCCTCTCTGGATATGACAAAACCGGGCAAAGAAAGCTCTCTGCCCGGTCGGTGTCGTGGTTGTCTGCGGTCGTATTCGGTTATCTGGACTGGTCACGCTGGCGCTTGCGCAGCCATGCGTCCAGCAGCTTGAGGATGGTTTCCTCCATCTTCTGCGGCGTATAGGAGCGCGGGAAGTATTTGCGCAGCTTGTCCGCCGAGAGAACGACGTTGTAGCCCTCCGGCTTTTTTTGCTCCATCATGATGTCCAGCATGGTGTCGTCGTTGAGTTTGCCGTCGCGGGAGAGCTTTTTCATGCGCTGCGCCTGTGAAAGCGACGGCGTTGCCTGTTCGCTGTCGATGGCGGTGAGTAGCATCTGCTGTTCCTCCGGCTTGAGGTAGGAGATTTCCACGGCAGGGGTCATGCCGATCTTCTTCTCGTCCACCATCTGCTGAAGCTCCGGGACTAACTGCGTCAAGGCGATGTAGTTGCGGATGGTATCTCCGCTCACCCCGGCATCCTGACCAACTTCATCATCGCTGCGGAACTTCGCCGAAATTTTCGGCGAAGTCAGATCCGTTCGTGCGCCCTGCCGCTTGATGGCCTCCATCTTCATCTTGTAGGCTTTGGCTCGTTCGGATGGAAGAATATTCTCGCGCTGGAGGTTGCTGTCCACCATGATGATGGTGGCAGCGTCCCGGTCAATGTCGCGGACAATGACGGGCATGGTGGCCAGCCCAGCCAGCTCGCAGGCGTGTTTGCGGCGGTGGCCTGCAATCAGCTCATAACCGCCGTCCTCCCGTGGCCGTGCCAGCGCGGGGACGAGAACGCCGTATTCCTTGACGCTTTCGGCGGTTTCCTGCATGGACGCATCCTCTCGCACCTGAAAGGGGTGATCCGGGAACGGATGCAGCTCAGAGAGCGAAATCTGAACAACTACTTCCTGCTGCGGTTTCGGCTTTTTGGATGGCGCGGGTTTTTGCCCGGTTCCTTCTGCACGGTTTTTTCAGGCATTGTGTTCCTCCTGTCGGCATCTGATTTTGGGTACAAAAAAAGGACATTTCTTCTTTGCAGAGGAAATGTCCTGATTTCTTGGACGGGCTGACAGCCCGCCCAAACGATATTTTATTTTTGTCGTTACTATAACACCCCCTACGATATAACTACTTCGCGGCTCGATTTTTCGGTTTGGAAAAGGATGAAAAACCTTGCCAGATAGCCGAAAACCCTTGATATACGGGGCTTTTCCGGTTTGTCGTAATTATACCGTAAGGGCATAGCTACGCCGTTGCCTCTATCAAAAATGGCGACGATATCAAGACGGTTCAGGAAAACCTCGGCCATGCGACGGCAGCGTTTACCTTGGACGTGTACGTACATGCGACAAATCAGATGAAGAAGGCCAGCGCCGACCGAATGGAACAGTACATTCAAAATCTACAGGGAGAGTAAAACCTTGCGATTGATTTTCTCGTTCGATTCTGCTATACTGATAACACAGCATAAAAACAATCTTGGTTTTTAACGGACCGGTGCCTGCACTGGTCCGTGTTTTTTGTGCCGTAAGGCTAAAAATAAGGCTAAACACTGTTTTTGGGATAAAGAAAAACCCTGAAACCATTGCGGTTTCAAGGTTTTTATATGGTGGACAGTACAGGACTCGAACCTGTGACCCCATGCACGTCAAGAGCCATCCGTTCGTATTTTTCTGTATTTTAATTATAATATGCACATATTTTAGATGAAAAAATTCTGTATTTACGGGGTTTTTTCTATTGCGTCCATCGCGTTTTTGCCCAGTCTGGGTCACGGTTTGGGTCAGGTGACGTACAGACTCAATATTTTGTCCGCAGATAGGTTTCTACCGCCGTCAAAAACGTCCCTGCCGACTGCACCTGCTCGGCGGTGTCCGCCTTGGAAACGATGAAGAAATCGTTGTAATCACTGCCCTCGCGGACATCAGAAAGCTCAGAAATCAGCCTGGATAGGCTGGCGTCAAACACGCCGGCTTTGATATACCGTTTCCGGAACTCGGAAATGATTCCGCTGTGGTGCTTCATATCTACGCCGTCAAGCGCAAGAACGGCGCGCATCGCGTGGAAAATCGCATAGTATGCGCGGTTTGCCGCACTGCGGTAACTTTCACCTGCAAGCAACAGATTTGCGTCCCGCAGACATTCCTTTGCGTGGTCAAAGCGAACCTTGGAGATTTCAATAGCTTGTTCAGGAAGCATACCGGATGCCCTCCTTCAGCACGTTCTGATAGAACGGCAGGAACTCCGCGTACCGCCGGAACTGTGCCAGCGGCACGACATGGATGGAAACCGTAACGTCATGTTCCAGACTGAGCGCGCTCGATACTGCGGATACCGCCCGCCGATGTGCGGCGATCTGTTCCTGCGAAAGATCGGCGGTCAGGAGGATGTCAATATCCGACTCCGCGTGAAAATCGCCGCGGGCGTAAGAGCCGTACAAAATCGCGTCATGGACACTGCGCTCCAGAATCGGATTGCAGGCACAATAGACCGTTTTCAGAATCTCAAACGCCTGATTGCGTGTACACATACTGACCACCCCGCTTTCTGTTTTCCTATTTGCAGTATACCCTAAATCAGGCGGGAATGCAAGTCGGCTTGCTCCGCTCAGATTCCGAAGTATTTTTCAAAGAACTGCGCCAGCCGCTGAATGATCGTTTTCTTCTTTTCTGTGCGGTTGCCGCCGCCGAAGCGGGAGACGGGCGGGAGGATCTGGTCAATATCCGTGCCGGTCGTTTTGAGCGCGCCGTCGCGGAAGGCGTTGGCAACAAAGCGCTGCGCTTCGGCGGACTTCAGCTTTTCCTCTGCAATGATTTGTTCCAGCTCCTGCTGTTTTTGCTGCTGCACATAACTCTGCCAATCGCGGTCAACATCTGTTGCGGTATTGACCGTACTAATAAAGCCGTGGATCAGATCTTTCTTGCTGCGCAGCTGGATGCTGGAATCAATCGCCCGGTCGATGGTTCCGAGGATGCTTTTGTCCTTGCAGTTCGATTCATGGTACTTCATGACCAGCATCAAAATGTAGTCGATGTTGATCTCCACCTGCCGGATGAGTTCAATTTCGAAGGTAATATCATCGTTGATGTTTTCTTTGTCCCCATCCGTTTTCGGGCGGTATTCCTGATAAAGGTCGAGATAGACGCTCTGATAATCCTGAAAATCCCGCTCCGGCAGGATTTCATTGCCAGCAAACTGGTCAAATGCGCTTAAGATATTTTTAAGCCGCAGGATATTGCCATAGAGCTTGATGAAATCCTTTTGCTTCTGCTCGCCAGTGATCGGCTGGCCAAGCGGGAAATCGCCTGATAGCTCGTCGATCAAATCACGGTAACCGGGAACAGCCTTGCCATTTTCCTCATAGCCGTCATAATACGCATCATAGCCCTTGAGCAGCACAACGCCGCTGGCCTCGCGGTCGCCAAAAAGCGCGATCGCGTCGTCGGTGGCTTTTTGCAGATTGCGGAAGCAGACGATATTGCCGTAGGTCTTGACAGAGTTCAAAATCCGGTTCGTCCGGGAAAACGCCTGGATCAGACCGTGCATCTTGAGATTTTTGTCCACCCAGAGCGTGTTGAGCGTCGTCGCGTCAAAGCCTGTCAAGAACATATTGACCACGATGAGCAGATCGACCTCCCGCGCCTTGACGCGCTGGGACAGGTCTTTGTAGTAGTTCTGGAACTTGTCCGCCGACGTGTCAAAATTGACGTGGAACGTCTGGTTATAGTCCTGAATGGCGGCATCCAGAAAATCGCGCGCGGTCTTGTCCAGCGCATCCGTCTCAAAGCCTTCCTCCGGCAGCGCGTCTTCGGGATCGTCTTCATTCGCGGCGAAGCTGAAAATCGTCGCAATGGTCAGATCGCGGTGCTGCTCGGCCAGCTGACGCTTGAACTCCGTGTAGTATTTCATCGCCATCGGGATGGAGCTGACGGCAAAGATGGAGTTGAAGCCCGCCATACGCTGACCCTTGAGGGTATAAAAGCTGTTGCGTTTCGTTTTTTGGTCAAAATGCTCCAGCGTGTAGCGGACGATCTCGCGGATGCGCTCCGGCGCGCCCATCGCCTTTTCAATGTCGATGGCGCGAACCTGCGAGTCTTTCACGTCATCCTTTTCTTTGACCGTGTTCACATAGTCGATGCGAAACGGCAGGACATTTCCGTCGTTGATCGCGTCCACGATCGTATAGGTGTGGAGCTTGTCGCCAAATGCCTGCTGCGTGGTGCGAAGATCCGGATTTTTGCCCGTCCCGGCGTTGACGGAGAAGATCGGTGTCCCGGTGAAGCCGAACAGGTGATAGTTCTTAAAGGCCTTCGTGATCGCCTGGTGCATATCTCCGAACTGGCTGCGGTGGCACTCGTCGAAAATGATGACAAAATGCTGCCGGAACGCCGCGTGGCCTTTGTTTTTGCGCACAAAAATATCAAGCTTCTGGATCGTCGTGATGATGATCCGCGCGTCCGGGTCTTCCATCTGCCGCTGCAAAACGGCGGTGCTGGTGTTGCTGTTCGCTGCGCCCTTTTCAAAGCGGTCGTATTCCTTCATCGTCTGATAATCCAGGTCCTTGCGGTCTACGACGAACAGCACCTTGTCGATATACGGCAGCTTCGACGCCAGCTGCGCGGTTTTGAACGATGTGAGCGTCTTGCCGCTTCCCGTCGTGTGCCAGATGTAGCCGCCCGCCTCGATGCCGCCGTACTGCTTGTAGGTCGTGGAGACTTCGATGCGGTTCAAAATCCGCTCTGTCGCCGCGATCTGATACGGGCGCATGACGAGCAGCAGATTTTCCGAGGTAAACACGCAGTAGCGCGTCAGGATGCTTAACAGCGTGTGCTTGGCGAAAAACGTCTTTGTAAAATCCACCAGATCGGCAATGACTTTGTTGTTCCCGTCCGCCCAGAAGGAGGTGAACTCAAAGCTGTTGCTGGTCTTTTTGGTTTTATTGCGTCCCTCGCCCTGCTCTTTGATGTGGCTGCTGCGGGTGGTGTTGGAATAATACTTCGTGTGTGTGCCGTTGGAGATGACGAAAATCTGGACGTATTCAAAAAGGCCGCTTGCTGCCCAGAATCTGTCGCGCTGGTAGCGCTTGATCTGGTTGAACGCCTCGCGGATGGCCACGCCGCGCCGCTTGAGCTCGATATGTACCAGCGGCAGGCCGTTGACGAGGACGGTTACGTCGTAGCGCGTGTCGTGGTTGCCCGCAGTCTCCTCGTACTGGTGGAGCACCTGCAAACGGTTGTTGTGAATGTGTTTTTTGTCCAGCAGGTAGATGTTTTTGGCCGCGCCGCTGTCCTGCCGCAGCACCTGCACATGATCGAGCTGAATCCGGCGCGTCTTTTCCAAAATGCCGTCGTTTGCGCCCGCGATGCAGTCCCTAAAGAAGCGCGTCCACTCGCTGTCCGAAAAGGCGTAGTCGTTCAGACCCTCCAACTGGCGGCGGAGGTTGGCGATGAGCGCGGCTTCGTCGTGGATCTCCAGATATTCATACCCCTGCGCACACAAAAGCCGCAGAAATTCCTGCACCAGTGCCGCCTCGCTCTGATAGCTGTCCGACCGGCAGGCATCCGGCGTGTACTCGGCCACGACCGTGCTTTCTGCCGCGGCGGAGATGATGTTGAATTGGGACATAGCTGCACCTTTTCTCCTAATAAATATCGTTATCTTTTACATGATTGGCAAGCAGTTTGAGATTATCGACGATTGCTGAAAAACGGTTTTGCCTTTTCAAACAGCTACCCGCACTACTTATTGACTGTAACCCAAAAGCCTTTTTTGCACTTTGTTTAGAGTGCCTGCTATTATGCGCTGCGTAATTTCTTGCTGCACATAGTTGGTTTATAGTTGGTTCAAATCCACCATTTTTTATCATCTCAACAAGATTATGTTCTGATCCCAACGTGTTCTTTATTGTATTGACAAGGCCACTATATCCTTTAAAGTCAAAAAATCCGCCTTTTGTTATAAGAAATTCGCAGACATCATCGTTGATATGCCTCCCTAAAACTATTCCATGTTTTTCTTGAAAATACGAATGGTCGTGATTCAAGCATGAAATTAGTAGGCGTTCAATGAAAACCTCAAACGCCTTATAAACCATCAGTATTGCATTCTCATAGCTAAATGATAGGAACAAATCTTCTTCCTTAAAAACAGCATTGCACTTTTTTATGTAGTTTTCAATTTGTTGAAGTTCATCATGAAATGCGTCACAGACATTATTCTTATTTACAGTCTTCATTCCATTTTCTCCTTAAACGTCAGCAGTTTGTCCCGATAGTATTCATACTGCTTTTGTCTGACCGCAATTTCGGCAGGCAGGCCGGACGTAAGGTCACTACAAAGAACTTCAAAACGGCTGAGAATTGATACGATTTGCTTTTGCTTTTCTATGGATGGAACAGGAATGGTTAATGCGTGGAGCCGACTTCCTTTTATTCCTTTTACCGTTCCACCTGTGGATGCTACATCCAATTTACTTTGAAAATCTTTTCCTAAAAGTATGTATTTTAGGTATGTACTATCAAGAAGTTCGTTCTTCGGTCGATATTTTATTACACGCTGCGCCAATGCAATGTTTTCCCGATCGACTTGAGCAACATTTCCACAGGGGGCTTCAGTTGTAATAAGAACATCTCCTATTTGTGGGAGGCCTCGCCGCATAACTTCTGAATAGTCGTCTCTAGAAATAAATTCTTGCGATTTTTCGTAATCGATGTAACCTTTTCGGATATTTTTAGCCGTAACCAAAAATATCCCTGATTCTGTTTTCTTTGGAGTTTTTCCACGGTAATCAACAATATCGCAAATGCTACTTAGGCTGTAGCATGGTACTTCGTCGCCAAACGTCAGCAACTCATCCCGATAATGTTCATACTGCTTCCGCCGTGCCGTGAGTCTGCCGTGAGTTCTGCCGTGAGTTCTGTGAAGCTGTCCAGAATGCGGACGATCTCCTGCTGCACCGCCAGCGGCGGGAGGGGGATGCAGATTGCGTTTATATCTTTTGCGAGGAGATGTTTTACGGTTCCGCTTTGCTTATTTTGCTCAATTTCCTTAATTATCGGCGGTAAAATATGGTTTAAGAATCCATTATAAACGACAGCGTCATCTTTTGAACTGATTCGGCATACACGTTGGCAAAGAATGCTTCTACTCATTTTCCAAGTAGCGACATGAAAGTTCCCATCCATTCCGACTAACAAATCGCCATTGCTGATAATGTAGTTTTCCGGAATAATCTCTGTTGTGTATGTATTTGTTCTTCCGGCTAATACGTCTCGAATCCTAGCAAGGGGTAGCCCTTTTCCTGCGTCATTGAAGGCTGTAGCATCGCAGGGGTATCCGTATAAAACATCTGCAACTTCTACTAGTTTTTTATAATTCACGCCATCAGGGCAGAATTTATAAATCAAATTTTTGAGTTTATTCAAGTTAAAACACACCCTTCATCACACCAACCAAGTGCAGATCTGGCATTTTGAAAATCTTGCTTATTTCTGATATTTTCAAGAACACCGACAACAAGACGGTAAAGCGGCTGAAATTTGGAAAGTCCTTCACTTTCGCTAAAGTCACCATGGACAACACTACTCAGTTCCTTATAAAGCTTATATCGCTCAGACGCGAACTCTAACGGGATAATAGAGGACTGTTCGTCTACTTTTTTTAGTAAATCAGAAAAGTTTTTCGGATTTCCATTCTCATATTTTTGGTAGGTCATATTCAACGCATCAGCTGCTTGAATAGTAACAATTTCAAACACTTTTCTTAAGTAAACCAGCGCACCGGCACCAAGGCCAGCATCGTATGCCAGATTAGCTTTATCAAGCAGATAGGAGCATACGCCGTAGTTGTGACTATTCCACTCGACCGTTTCAGGAAGTTTTACGGTTCGTTTCATGATTCTAACATTTGGCGAAGATGCAGCAATATCACCCTCGCTTTCTACAAGAAACCACACTCTTACGCTTGGACAATTTGCGCAGGTTAAAATGCAATCAATGCTGACAATGGAGTTCCCAGTACAAATGCAAGTTATTGGACCTTTGGAATAAAATGTTCTAAAATCCTCGTAAACCTCGCAGAAGAAATTCAGTGCGATTTGACCTATCTCTAATGTGATTTGCTGACCAATATTGCACTTCTTTCCAACTAGGAAACCATCTACTTGAGAGAATTTTGTAGTCGGTGGTTTTGATAAAATGTCGGATAACCGCATGCCTTACCCCTCAATCTCTGCCACGATCTTATCGATCTCTTCCCGCAGCTGCTGCTCCCGCGCCACGATCTGCGCGATCTCGGCATTGAGCTTTTGAATGTCAATGACCTCACGGGTGTCCTCCTGCTCGACGTAGGTGGAGACGGAGAGGTTATAGTCCTGCCCGGCAATTTTGTCGTTGGGGACGAGGGCGGCAAAGTGCGGCTTGTCGGCGCGATCCAGATACGCGGTCAGGATCGTCTGAATGTTGTCCTCGGTGAGCTTGTTGCTGTTGGTGATCTTGACGCACTGTTTGGATGCGTCCAGAAACAGCGTATAGTTATCTCGCTTGGACTTTTTCAGCACCATGATGCAGGTCGCGATCGTCGTGCCATAGAACAGGTTATCCGGCAGCTGGATGATGCAGTCGATGAAGTTGTTGTCGATCAGGTATTTGCGGATCTGCTTTTCTGCGCCACCGCGGTACATCACGCCGGGGAAGCAGACGATCGCGGCCGTGCCGTCGGGCGCCAGCCACGAAACGGTGGGCATGATGAT
>ERZ791618.896-NODE-896-length-12007-cov-1.980171_pt1 | contig 12007 bp, 13 predicted proteins | sample MGYA00510059_ERZ791618 | MGnify/ENA primary metagenome ERZ791618 (study PRJEB30046, sample SAMN00715159) | human gut metagenome | study: EMG produced TPA metagenomics assembly of the A metagenome-wide association study of gut microbiota in type 2...
GAAAGTGCTGAAAACGTCCAGAAATCGTTATTTTTATATCTTTTCTACTCTTCGTAATCAGCAGGTCGCCGGTTCAAGTCCGGCCACTAGCTCCAGAAACCGGTGAAAATCGTAAGATTTTCGCCGGTTTTCTCTTTTATTTGTTCGGATTTTCAGGCGGCGAATTTGCCTGACCCACACCGTGACCCACACGGCGAAATGTCCAAAGAGCGGCAGAGAGGATGTTTGTCTTATCCTCTCCGCCGCTCTGTGTTTTTTGCTGCTTGTTCACATTACTTGTGCCATGAAATTACCCATCTTTTCGGCGGCGCTCTCCTGCATTTGCCGCGTGACGTGGGTGTAGGTTCTCAGCTGAAGCCCGCGTCGAAATGACCGAGCATACTCGATACAGTTTTCACGTCCACGCCGTTTTGTAGTGCCAAGGTCGCGAATGTGTGTCGCAAGTCATGAAATCTCAGGTGTTCCAGTCCTGCGTCCTTCAAAATCTTCTTGTGGATGTTGACCACCGAATCCGGATGGTACATTTCGCCGGTTTTCGGCGACGGGAACATCCACGGGTTATTTGGGTGCTTCTGACGTTCTGCGGCCAGCAGATCAACGGCATCCTGCGGGATGGAGATTTTTCTGATCGAATTTTCCGTTTTCGGGCGCGTGATGTCCGGCTTGCCTGCATTGTTTCGCCCTGCCTGTTTGCTGACGGAAATGGTCTTGTTTTCGATGTCCAAGTCTGACCATTGGAGCGCGACCAGCTCGCCCTTGCGTAAGCCGCTGATGAGTTCGAGATAGAACATCGGCAGGACGCCGCGCTGGTCAGCAGCGGTCAGGTAGGACTTGATCTGCTCCGGCGGCAGGATCTTCATTTCGTGCTTCGGGATTTTGGGCGGTACGCAGTCGTCCGCTGGATTTCTGACAATCAGGCGTTCTTTCACTGCCCGGTCGAGCGCGTTGTGCAGCATTGTGTGGATGCCGCGGATCGTGGAATCGCTCAGCCCCGGCTGCTTTCCCTTCTGCGCTTCGCGGAGCCGTCCGTGTTCCCGCAAGTCCTTGTACAACCCTTGCAAATCGCGTCCGGTCAGCTTTTTGAGCGGAATATCGCCAATACGCGGCGTGATATGCAATTCGATGCCGCGCCGGTAGTATTCGGCAGTCGAGAATCGCAGGTGTGGCTTTGCGTATAGCTCATACCACGTTTGCAGCCATGTGCCGAGCGTGTACTCGTCTGCTCTCCGCACATCGACAGTTTCCGCTTCCGCGACTGCCTTTGCCAGCTTCTCTTTTACCTCTGCCTGTGTCTTGCCGAGGACGTTCTTAATCAGTCGTTTTCCGGTTTTCTCATCATAACCAGCAGTATATCTGCCCTCCCAGCGTCCATCTTTCCGTTTTCGGATGTTGCCCTCTCCGTTCGCTCGTTTCTTTGCCATGTCTGTGCCTCCTTTTCTTCGGTAGCACAAACAACTACCACAGAACCGGCACAAAGTCTACTGATTTTTTCGGAAGATCGGAGTTTTTTTATCCGCGTTCACGCGCTCCGGAAAGCCCTATTCTTTGTTTACTGCGGCGCAGATTTTGCATATATTTTGACATTGTACCGTAAACAATTCACTTCATGACTCCGGCTCTACACAATTTGGAAGAACTATGTTATAATTTCATGCATCATGGGAGGAGTCACAAATCATGATGATCTATTTGCAGACAATCGACACCGCAGAAGACCGCTCAAAATTTGAGCAGCTTTATGAGCAGTACAAGCAGTTGATGTTCTATACTGCTTTTCAGATTCTAAAACGCCCACAGGACGCCGAAGATGCGGTTCATCACGCCTTTTTGAGCATTGCAGAAAATATTTCAAAAATTTCTGACCCGGACTGTCCAAAAACGCGCGCCTACATCGTTACAATAGTTGAGAGAAAAGCAATCGATATGCTCCGGGCAGAGCGGCGGCACCCATCCGTGCCGCTGGATGAATCAATCAATGGCGTTTCTGTGGAATACAGTGGAGACAACGCGCTGGCAAAGGCAATTCTGGAACTGCCGGCTGCCTATCGTCAGTGCATTCTCCTGAAGTTCTATCATGGATACAGCACAAAAGAAATCGCTGGGATCATGCACCTTTCTCTTGCAAACACAAGTAAGCTCCTTCAACGGGCAAAAGCAAAACTGAAGGAAATTTATCAGGAGGGAGACGAAAGCCTATGATCACAGATGCTGCGCTGCAGGTCGCTGCGAAAGAAGCCAGTCTTGCACTAGCAGAGACGTTGGTACAGGGCAGCAAGCAACAGCCGCCTTACAGCCCCAGCAAGTCCTTTACACGCAAAATGAGCCGTCTGTGCCGCCGTGAACGCCACCCCGTTTTTCATCGGACAATGCAGCGCGTTGCCGCTGTGTTTCTGGCATTGCTTTTTACCGGAATCGGCTGGCTTACGGTTGATGCGGAGGCCCGTGCTGCAACAATTGCGTGGTTTAGAAGCATTTCACAGAACAGCATCGTATATCGCTTCCTGAATCCCACGCCGCAGCAGACGTTGCCAGACTATACTCCGACATGGCTGCCAGACGGCTTTGAGGAACAGGAGCACCACAAGGATGATCAGCGGTCCAGTTGGTATTATGTTTTCGGTTCAGACTTCATTGTCATTGAAGTTGACGTATATCGCAGTGGTACGGTCCTATCGTTGATAGGAGATCATTCTGACTACGAAGAAGTCCATATAAATCAATTTACTGCCTTGTTTGTACCTGCTAATGGGAATTCCGGTATCAGCAATCTGGTATGGATCGATGAGCAGAATGGGCTCATGTTCTCAATCGATTCAACTCTTGAAAAATCCGTCATGTTGCACATTGCGGAGAACATAGAGTTGTCACAATCTCCAAATTAAAGTTTTTCTTGCAAACCCTGTCCAAAAACACCTCCTTTCTACGTTCTAATAGATAGAACAAAGAAAAGAGGTGTTTTGTAATATGAAAAAGCGTATGATTGTTCTGGTACTCGTAGCGGTTATGGTTTCCGGTCTGTGTGTAAATGCTATGGCCGCAACACGCGCTACACGAATCAGTCCAAGGCTTTCGTTCAGCGGGAAAACTGCAAATTGCAGTGTAACCGTGGTCGAAGCTGGAAAACTGGATGTCACACTTGAACTGTGGAATGGCAGTGAAATGGTTGATAGTTGGAGCGATTCTGGGACGAACTACCTAAACGTTTCTGGCAGCCATGCAGCAGTCAGCGGAACAACATATACTCTGATTGCGCATGGAACGATTGGTAGTAGCTCTTTCCGAGAGTCTACTACTGGCACTTGCCCGTAAAGGAGCAAGTCCTACAGGCCGATGCTACGTATGCACCATCTTAAGTGCATTGAGATCATCAAAGGTAATTACAACATTATTTTTACGACATCATTTAATAGCAGTATATAAAGTCTGCTATCAGTAGAAAAACATTGTATCGACTGAATTAACGTGAATTTCATTGGAAAAAGAATTGATATGCGGAATCAAGAAAGGAACGGTAATGTTATGAAAAAAATCGCAGCTTTCGTTTTAGTCATTGTGCTACTGCTCGCATTCACCTTGATTGTCTCTGCCTCTTCAAGCTATACCTCATGTGATGTGTCTGATGCGTCCGTTGCATTTAATCTGCTCAACGCGCAGGACAAGCAGATCATTTATGCTCCGCTCGTGCAACAGATTCTGGATGATTATTCAGAGTTCTATCGTTTTGAAAATTTTGAGTTCCGAACGCACGCCTTTGAAAAGGATGGCGAAAGCTATCTGGCCATTGATGTCATCGTCGACATGACGCTGACACAGAATCCCGTAGATGATCCGTATTTTGATGGGATGGCACAGGGAATCGCGAACAGCACAAAAAGCACAAGTGAAAAAGCACTTTTATCGGCCCAAATGAACGCGCGTATACAAGAGATCACCGAAGAGTGTTACATGATTCCGTGCCGCACGACCTTTCCTTATGCGATAAATGCTGATACGGTTCAATCCTTAGCAAGGAACTCCATCCAGAAAACGGATTTAGATAATTACTATTATCGAGTTGATGCTGCTGAGACGGTCCTTTATCGTGTAGACGGGCTTTCAAAACCTGCCGATGCGTCGACTGCATACAACGCTGGCTATGCGGAAGCCCTGAAAATGGAAGCTGATTTAGGCGTAGCGGCAGCAACACAAGCGGTCTCGACTGCCGACTATACATATGATCGAATCGCAGCACGCGACTGGGCGTTGGATAACGTTTGGGAAGAGCCTGAATATCCATCAAGCATTGTTTCCGGAGGCGATTGTGCAAATTTTGTTTCAAAAGCGCTTCGCGCAGGTGGCATTCCAGAAGATGTCCATGGTTTATGGTATGGTTCAACTACATGGGGCGGGTGGTCCGGAATCAATTGGATGCGTACAGGAAATGGAACAGATGGCGGTGTCGTTCCATATATGATAGACAACGGATATTTTTATTTGCAAAACGATCTTACTAAAATCAATGCCGGTTGTATTATGAGTTGGGTCAATATCTCCCATGTTGCACTGGTAACCTACGGAGATACACATACAATTAAGTATACAGCTCATTCGCAGCCAGCGGAGAACGTTGTCTATTCAACCAGCGTTCCTGCAAACTTCTATATGTATAATTAACCCGTTAAGGAGGTGCGTATTTTGAAGAAGAAATCACTTGTGTGTCTTGCGTTCCTGTGCTTTTTGATGAGCTTTATGGGCGTCGGGTGTTCTGCCACGCGTGAAAGCACAGATTCGTTGGCTTCCAAAGCGCATGAGGACACGCAAATTACAGAGCATACCGGTCACGGCGCTGAGAGCAGTACAAAGGCTGAGACGGAAGAACCTATCCTCCAGACCGTGATTATCCAACAGGTACGCGATAATTCTATTACGGTCGAACACATTGTCCTTCTAAACTCATATCTTGAGGAAGATCTGCAAACACTCAAAGACCTGAACATCCCACCGGAGGAATATCAATACGGATATTATCGAAAAGACACCGGCGAAATTTACACCTACGATGTAGACCCAGGCACACCCGTCACGATTTACGACATCTCTCAGGAATACGGTGCGGGAGAAGACCGGCTGTATACGTTTGAAACATGGCAGGAATTTGTTTCGGCTGTTCAGGCCAACGAAAGACTGCTCATCCAACCTTATACGCTGACCATCCAGGACGGCGTTGTAACCAAAATCGCGGAAAAGTTCTACAATTAGGAAAGCCGCTTGACACTTCTAAAAACTATTTGATGCTAAAATCACACTGAATGCAGCTTGCAAGTTTTTAGACCTGCAAGCTGTTTTTCTCTGTAAGCTCAGAGCCGTTTCTGTGACGGAGCACCTCTGGGAACGAGATTTGACCGTTTGTACGCAGTACCTCCTGATAGCTCATGCCACGCATTTTCTGGTATGTTGCCGCATCAATGTCTGTGTCCGAAGCAAGAATATGATTGCAGACGTTTTGCTCGACAGCCTGTTTCAAAAGCAGTTTGCCGATGCGGTCACCGAACATACTGAGAATGGCTTCCAGCGTTTCTCCGAGGATTTTCGGCAGGAAGTCTCCGGCATACTCGCTTTGCAGATATCCACAGTAGAACAGAATCGCTTTTTCGATGAACTCGCTCTGGCTGTTACATCCGTCTTGCCGGTAGAGACATTCGACCGTCGCTTTGGTGTCCGGCATGAGCCAGAGCGGGAATTTGATTTTCTTGTTTGCCATGCCAATTTTCCTCCAATTTTGTGCGCAACCCCGCTGTTTTCCTTGAAACAGCGGGACTATCTGCGCTTCCGACCCCAACAGGGCTGTTTTTGCCCTCTCAACAACCCCTGTCCGAAAGTCCCAAACTGCCCGCACTGCGGGCAGATGTGCTGCCAAGGTGCGCGCACGACACCTTGGCTTTCTCCTGCTTCGTCTCGATGGCGCTATCTTTAGTCATTGATACATCCACCTTCCGTTACTTCGTCTCTTTGTGAGCAGTGTGTTTCCTGCAGAAACGGCAGTATTTTGTCAATAAGCCATTGATCTTATCCTTGTTCAAGAAATCCTTGTTCTCGTCGTCGATATACAGGATGATATCGGTACCGCGATCCTCTTTCGTCGTTTCCTCCAAAGAGTATTCCGGCGTACCGTCGCAGCTCCATTTCATGGGAACAGCGCCTTCTTTGTATGATTTCGTCACGATCTCTACTTTCTTGGAAACCATGAAAGAGGAGTAGAAACCAAGACCGAAGTGACCGATGATAGAAGCGGCGTCGTTCTTGTATTTCTCAACGAACTCCTCGGCGCCGGAGAAAGCGATCTGGTTGATGTACTTATCGATCTCCTCGGCCGTCATACCGATACCCCGGTCAGAGATCGTGATCGTTTTGTCATCGAACTTAACCTGTACGGTCAAATCGCGAGTTCGCCTTTAAACTCGCCTACGGAAGAAAGCGTTTTTAACTTCTGGGTAGCGTCTACCGCATTAGAAACAAGTTCACGAAGGAAGATTTCGTGATCACTGTATAAGAACTTCTTGATAATCGGAAAGATGTTTTCCGATGTTACTCCGATGTTACCTTGTTTACTGCTCATAGTCTGAATATCTTATTATTTTTATTGTTATTTTGTGCGTATTCCTGATCTTGATCATTCTCAAGATCCGCCTATTCCTATACAAAACGAATGCCAAAATGTTTCGGATAAACTATAAATGACAAAAAGGCAGATACCGGCTGATAGATTTGCAGCCGGGCATAGTTTGATCAAACCATATCATCACCTGTCTTGGCGAATGTAACACGGACGGTTTTATGGAATGGAATAAAACGGGATACGATCGCTATGCATAAGGAGATGACTAATAAATACCCCAGTATCTCTTTTAACGCCAATAATAAGCTTTGTTGCTGTAACGTATTATAGAGTGTATTGGTAGCCATTTGCGCTGCCTCGTTGTAGGGATGCCCTTGGGTCAAGGCGTTGCCAAGCGCCTGATTATAGCGTGAGGCGGCTAGAGGATCGGCCAGCGTAACGGTTTCTGATAAGGAATACATATATTTTTGTTCCAAGCGATATAGTATATTACTGTAAAAAGAAGTCGCCATGATAGGGGATAGTACCGAACGGAAAATGATGAGAAAGAAAGCGTTTGACAATAAATATTTAGGATTTAAATCTTCCACGGCAAATAAGGCGAAAGCTATGATTAGAATCATCATGCCCAATCCCCTGAGGAATATAGGAAAGTAGAGTATCTCGTATCTGCTATCCGGTGAGATCCCGAAAAAAGGCTCCCGAAGAACAGGACGAAACAACTCATTCCTCCCGCTATCAAGAAACGAAACCGCCAACGTTGCCACCGGAACCACCAAAAACAGATGAACGCCCCCAAGACATATCCCGGAAGCAAATAAGTATAAAGGGAATAGGTATGGGTACTGTCTACCTTTAAGATACTGGTCAGGTAGCTGGTCAACAAGGTAGTCGAAGTACTGAAAAACATGACAAGCATCATATAGAAATAACCGATAATGGCTTTCGGCTGGTATAAAGGCGCCAGATTCACGTACGGACGTTCCGAATGATATTGATACCAAATAAATAAAGCGATCAATATCGGGGCGATCATGATATAAAGGCAAATCTTGGGGGATGCCATCCAGTCGAGTACTTTCCCGTAATTAATGACATACATAAGCATTAACAATCCGGTGGATATGATGAACATTTCCCGGATGTGTAGATCGGCCAAGGGGATGGACTTGATCGGCCGGTTATGGCGGAAGCAGATGATTACCACTAGTATGGCCAATAAGACATCAGCATCATGAAATAATACATATATTTCCAGTCATAATGGTAGGCTAACTGTGCGGTAACAAGCATGGACGCTTGTCCCCCTCCGAAAACAAAAGGATAGAAGTAGGAGTAGAATTGGCTACGTATATTTTTAGGGCTGAATATCTTTTGTGCGTACCGGATAAACCACAGCATGAGAAACCCTTTTAGGAAACCTATCGCGAAACTACAGACGATCAATATGTCGGCGTTCTGGGAGCGGGCACAGATCCAGCTTAAGAAGAACTGGGCGACTAAATCCGCTAACAATAAGAATTTTATAGAGAAGGCTTCTAATATCTTCGGAATAATCGGATAGGATACCGCCATTCCCGCTGCTGCCGCGTAATATCCCATGGTTATATCCTCGGTGTTCGTGCCTAGCGTGTTTGATACCTCCAGCATACTGCCGGTGTACGAACCGTTTAGCATCGTAACCGGAAGGATAACGATGAAGATGCAAATCAATCCTAACCAGTCCGGCACCCATTGGCGGATCGGTGCCCCAAGCTCTTTCATCGTGATCATTTGCGTAAGGCTCTGTTTCAACCATCATGCCTGCTCTTAAGTATTGCGTATCTTCTTGCGATAGATTTTCCAAGTCTATCCGTACCGGGATACGTTGTTGTACCTTGACGAAGTTTCCGGCGGAATTGTCGGTCGGGACCAATGAGTATTTGGAGCCTGTGGCGTCGGAGATTGCGGTTACCTCCCCGTTGAATATCTTTCCCGGCAACGCGTCTACCTTGATACGTACTTTTTGCCCGATATAGATGTGGGGGATCTGGGTCTCCTTGTAATTGGCCGTGATCCATTTGTCTTTATCTCGTACGAGGTAGGATATCGTTTGTCCGGCTTGCACGTATTGTCCGGGCTCTAAGGTCCGTCTGCCTACATGACCGTCGTAAGGGGCGGTTATAACGGTATAGGAAAGGTTTAACCTCGCTAAATCCAGATCCGCTTCTTTTCGTAAGATCGCGCCTCGGCTCCTGTTGTCTTCTTGCTGGTTTCGGTGAATTGGGAGAAAGCGGCTTTCTTTTGTTCCACCAACGCCTGATATCGGGCTTGCGCCGCCTCGAAAGCGGCTTTGGATTGCTCGTATTGTTGCTCGGGGACCGATTCTTCTTTCAGCAGCCGCTCAAATCGGTGATAATCCTGTTCCAGTTGCCAAAGCTTGGCTTTAGCCTCGGCGATGTTGGCGTCTTGTACGGCGATGTTCGTATGGGAGGTCTCGATGCCGGAACGAAGTACGTCTTGTGATCCTTGGGCATCGATCAACGAGCCTCTGCCTCTTTTACCTTGATCCGATATTCCCGATCGTCCAGTATGAGAAGTGTGTCCCCTTGGTGAACGTACTGGTGTTCCTTGAAACGGACCTCTTTTATGTAGCCGGAGGCACGTATATTTAGTGGGGCGATATATTGGTCCACAAAGGCATCGTTTGTCACCTCATAATTGATGTAACGCCAGAAATAATTGGCTGTCCACCAAATGCCGGAACCGGCTAAAAGGATACATATGGAGTTTAATACTATATTCCGTGTCCTTACTTTCTTTAGTCTTTGATGTTTCTCTTTTAATTCGTTTGCCATAGTCGTTGTTTCTTTTTAGAGACGGCCGCAAGCCTTCTGTAGTTGATAGTAAGTGTAAATCACGTGGGTACGGGTATTCGTGAGCTGTAGCTCCGCATTGAGGAGAACCGAGTTCGCGTCGAGTAAGTCGGTTAGGATCGCCAATTGGTTTAAATACCGGTTTTGCATGATCCTATAGTTCTCTTGAGCTTGCCGTACGGATAACTTCAAGGCTTCCACTTCTTGTAGAGCCTCCTTATGACGTAAGAACGCGGTGCGTACTTCCATGGGATTTTCTGCTTTTTCTGTTCCTCCTCGTTTTTATGTAACGAGACCATCCATTTGCTTTCCTTTATCTTATGGTTGTTTTTATATAAAGAGGATAAAGGGTAGGAGAGCGACAGCCCTATGTTCCAGTTGTTATTGTACATATCCGCTAATGTTCGGGAGACTGGACGTGCCAATGTGTTCGACGCATATAGCGATAGGCTGGGTAGCGAGGAGGCTTTAGTCAAACGTATATCATTTTGGGCTAACTCTGTTTGTTTCCGGAGTAGACGTATCGCCGGATCATTGGAATAGGCTTGGGCTACATAATCTTCGTAAGTTTCTAAAGATACGGTTTGGTCCAGTAACGTGGTATCTGGTTTGAGCAATAGATTTTCATCGAGACCGATCAGGATATCCAATTGCTGTGATACCAGTATGAGGCTATTATCCGTTTCTTGCAAGGATAGGCGGTCGTTGGTTAATTGCATCTCGCTTCTTAATACGTCGTTATTGGTTATCAGTCCCTCTTTTTTCATACGCCGGATATCTTGCAGGCGGCGTTCCGATTCCTCGATATTACGGGAAAGCACCTCACGTTGTTTAAACAGGCTGAAAAGACCGATGTATTGATTTAATAGACCGAGCTTGATCTCACTCTGGTCTGTGAGCGTTTGTAAAGAGGCGACTTCTTTCTCCAGATCCGCTTTCCGGATGGAATACCGGATTTTACCGCCTTGGTATATCGGTTGGGTAAGGTCGATGGCATAGTTCTGGGACCAATCGGGCGCTTCCGGGCGAGTCGGATGGGCGAGTCCTTGCTCAAAGAGGATCGGTTGCCCTACATATCCACCTTTCAAGCCGATTTGCAGGTCTGGCAATTGTGCGGAACGTGCCGTATGGGTTCTCTCTTGCGCTATCGATTCTTTTAAGACGTCTGCTTGGATCTGCAGACTATGCCGTACGCCTCTCTCGAAAAGCTGGTCGATGGTCAAGAAGAGCGAATCGGTTTGGGCGATTGCCGGAAATGTAGCGACCGTCATACAAAAGAGGCTCAATACGTGCTTTTTATATATTCTCAAGGACATTATGTACTGCTTTTAATTCGGATAACATGGTTTCTACGTTCTCTATTCCGATAATATGCTCCGCATGTACATAAACCTGATCAAGGATCGGGCGAATTTGCTTTTTGAATTCTTCTCCTTCCGGGGTTAGGAAAACCAGTTTGTTCCTCCGGTCCTCGGGATCTTCTTTCCGATGGACGTAGCCTTTCTTCTCTAAATTGTTCATTAGGTTTGTCAGACAAGCCTTATCCTTTGCCGTTCTCTCTGCCAAGACCTGTTGGGTGATACCTTGTTCGTGCCATAGGCAACTCAAGATTTGAAGCATCTCAAATGTTATACCGGCGTTGTTCTTTTTCAGCGTTCGTTGCATAGACCGACGAAATGCCATGCGTGTGCGGACAACTTGTAACATAAGTTCCCGGAATTCTTTACCTTCTACCATTACTTATAATTCTTTTAAACTTGCTGGGCGCGAAGATAGCGTTTTTTCTCGGATTAGTCAAATGTTTAACTAATTAGCGTCTCGCTAATAAAGTATGTTTGCCATCTAGGTGGCACAGCTTTGCCATCGGCGTGGCACGGGCTTGCCATCACTATGGCACGGGTATGCCATCAGCGTGGCACAGCTGTGCCAAGGCGATGGCAGATGTTGGCACATATGTGCATGAAAGACAGGTGTATAGAATGAAGGCGTAACAAACCCGTGGAGTGATTCGTTACGCTTTCTGTTTAGTTCTCGTTTACGAGTTTAAGATGCATTCTTCTTTATCCAAACGCCTCCTTCAATTGTTTCACCCATCGCTCGATTCGTTTGTCGGTTTGATCCGGTTGGTTTTCCAAATCGAGGACTAAGCCTAGTAGTTTGCCATTTTTCAAGGCTTTGGAGGCATTAAAGAAATAATCATCCGAAGAGGTCTCGCCTACTAAAGTCGCTCCACAGGAGGTGAAAGCGTCCGCCAATATGCCGACTCCATCGGCGAAATTATCCGGATAATTCGTTTGATCTCCAAGACCGAAAATAGCGACCTTCTTATTTTTAAGGTCTAAAGTGACCAGTTCCGGGATGATCTCGTCCCAATAGGTGGGAAGCTCGCCATCGAACCAAGTAGAGGTTCCTGCGATTATATGGTCGTAAGCCTCGAAATCTCTTTTCCATGCGCTTTCAATAGGGATGATATCGATCTGATCCTCCCCGAAAGCTTTTCTTATTTTATTGGCGACAAAGGTTGTTTTTTTTTTTTTCCTCGCTCCTACAAAAAATA
>ERZ791618.897-NODE-897-length-11997-cov-2.054430_pt1 | contig 11997 bp, 13 predicted proteins | sample MGYA00510059_ERZ791618 | MGnify/ENA primary metagenome ERZ791618 (study PRJEB30046, sample SAMN00715159) | human gut metagenome | study: EMG produced TPA metagenomics assembly of the A metagenome-wide association study of gut microbiota in type 2...
TAGAGTAGCTGACTACGGATCAGCCGGTTACAGGTTTGAATCCTGTCGCGATCACGAAAAACCTCTGCAAAGTAATTTGCAGAGGTTTTTTGTTATGCACCGTAGGGTAACGGTTATATCTGTGTAGACTCATGCAAATATGTGTGTGAGTTGATACAGATATAACTGTGTGCTTGTGCAGATATAAGCATTAATTTTCATTTCCTGAGATGAATAAATCCGTCTCATGAGACAGTAAAAATCAGCTTGTGAGACGAAAGAAAACGTCCCCTGAGATGAAATAATCTATCTCAGGGGACGTTTTACAAAGAAGTATCTTCGTTCTTTCTTAGCACTTAATGTTTAACTCATCCAAAATCTTCCGCATGGCTTCAAAAGTAGTAATTCTGGTAGGTACAAGCGGAAGGCGAAGTTTATTCTCAATCATTCCCATAACGTTCAACATTGCTTTTACGCCTGCCGGATTGCCATCCACAAAAAGAAGCTTGAATAACTCGGCAAATTTATGGTGGATAGTCAATGCATTTGCATAATCTCCTCGCAATGCCAGTCTTACCATGCGGCTAAATTCACGTGGAAATGCATTTCCGATGACCGATATGATACCGACAGCTCCCAAGGTAATCAAAGGGAAGGTAATACCATCATCTCCCGAAATAACGTCAAAATTGGCCGGTTTATTTTTGATGATATCATCCATTTGAGTGATGCACCGGAAGCTTCCTTGATAGCAATAACATTTTTGAAGTCACGGGCAATGCGCAGCGTGGTTTCTGCTTTCATATTTACACCGGTACGACCGGGAACATTATAGAGTACAATTGGAAGCTCTGTAGCTTCTGCAATTGCTTTATAATGTTGATAAATACCTTCCTGAGAAGGTTTATTATAATAGGGAACAACAGACAGAATGGCATCTACTCCGGTAAAATCGTCGTTTTGAAGCGTATCCACAATGGCACGCGTATTATTTCCACCAACACCGAGCAGGATAGGTATCCGACCATTTACGCGTTCGATGACCATTTTCTTGATTTTCTTTTTTTCTTCTTCCGTCAGTGTCGGAGTTTCTGCCGTGGTGCCCAGCACACACAAAAAATCAGTATTGTTTTGAAGTTGATAGTCCACCAAACGTATCAATGCATCGTAATCAACGCTTTCATCCTCTTTAAAAGGAGTAATCAGCGCTACCCCCATTCCTTTCAATTTAGTCTGTATCATGAGTGAAATTTAAGTAATCTCTAATTAAATGACTCGCAAAAGTACGAATATTTTCGATTTCTACAGCAAATATAAGCTATAAAAAAGATTTCACTGGAAAAATGTTACGAAATGAGCGCTAAAAACTCATCTTCGCTCATTATCTGTACACCCAGCTTTTGCGCTTTTTCCAATTTAGCGGGTCCCATATTTTCTCCTGCCAGGATAAAACTGGTCTTGGCAGAAATGCTACCTACATTTTTTCCTCCATTCTTCTCTATCAAATCTTTATATTCGTCTCTGGAGTGATGGGTGAACACGCCACTGATTACAATAGACTGTCCGGCAAGCTTATCAGTATAGCCGCTCAGGTCTTCTTCCTTCCTGCTAAACTGTAATCCGGCAATTTTCAGTCGTTCTATTAATTCTCTATTCAGAGGATTAGCGAAGTAGGAAATGATACTTTGTGCTATTTTCTCACCGATTTCATCAATATTTATCAATCTTTCAAGATCTGCATTTTCCAGTTCTTCTATGTCAGTGAAGGACTTAGCTATTTTCTTTGCTACAGTTTCACCGACAAAGCGGATACCCAGGGCGAACAACGCTCGCTCAAAAGGCACTTCCTTACTTTGGGCAATACCCTTGACGATATTTTCTGCCGACTTATCTCCCATACGGTCCAGATTCTTGATATCGTCCACAGTCAGCTTGTACAGATCTGCCGTATCCTTAATGAGTCCTAACCGGTAGAACATATCCACAGTTTCCGGACCCAATCCGTCAATGTTCATAGCCTTCCGGCTGATGAAATGCTCGATCTTTCCTTTAATCTGAGGCGGACAAGCCGTTTCGTTGGGGCAATAATGCGCAGCTTCTCCCTCGTAACGGATTAATTTGCTGCCACATTCAGGGCAATGAGTGATGAACTTCACTTTTTCACCTACCATCATACTCCGGGCATCTTTATCTACTCCGGTAATTTTGGGTATGATTTCACCGCCTTTTTCTACATAAACCATATCGCCGACATGCAAGTCGAGCCCTTCAATGATATCTGCATTATGCAGCGAGGCGCGTTTTACGATTGTACCCGATAATTGTACCGGATCCAGGTTGGCAACAGGGGTTACTGCTCCGGTTCTTCCCACCTGGTAAGTCACCTTGTTTAAGCGGGTCAATGCACGCTCTGCCTGGAACTTGTATGCGATGGCCCAACGAGGAGATTTTGCGGTGAAACCGAGGTTTTTCTGCTGTTTCAGGCTATTAACTTTCAAAACAATACCATCTGTGGCTACAGGTAAATTCTTCCGTTCCGTATCCCAATAATGGATGTAATCGAACACTTCCTGCAGGCTGTGGCACTTCTTCATATGGTCGGAGATTTTGAATCCCCATTGTGCAGCTTTTTGCAGGTTTTCATAATGTCCGTCGCAGGGAAGTTCTTCGCCTATAAATAATAAAGGTAGGCATCCAGTTTGCGGGAAGCAACTATAGCAGAGTTTTGTAATTTCAAAGTGCCTGATGCAGCATTACGCGGATTAGCGAAAAGAGGTTCTTCGCGTGCCTCTTTTTCGCGGTTTAGTTCCTCAAAGACTTCCCACGGCATTAGTATTTCCCCTCTGATCTCAAATAATTGGGGATAATCACCATGCAAAACAAGGGGGATAGTACGGATTGTCTTCACATTATCTGTTACATCATCGCCTTTTTCACCGTCGCCACGGGTTACGGCACGTATTAATTTGCCGTTTTCGTATGTCAGCGAGATGGAAGTACCGTCATATTTAAGTTCGGCACAGATTTCAAAATCTTCGTTCAGGGCTTTTTGAGTGCGATCATAAAAGTCAGATACCTCACCTTCAGAATAGGTATTACCCAACGAAAGCATTGGATATTTGTGTGTCACTTGCGTGAAATTCTTATTCAAATCGCTTCCTACGCGCATGGTTGGCGAATTTTCGTCCTGATATTCAGGATGTTCTCGCTCCATATCCTGCAATTCCCGCATCATGTCGTCGAACTCTTTGTCGGAGATTTCGGGAGCATTCAACACGTAATAATTGTAGTTGTGCCGATGCAGTTCGGCACGGAGCTGATCTATCTTTTCTTTTGCAGTCATAGCTATTTCAGATTGTTTGAACGCAAAAATACAGGTTTCTCCTCTAATATTTGTACTTTTGCAGAAAATTAAAATTAATATGCGCATTGATATAATAACAGTTCTACCGGAGATGATTGAAGGCTTTTTCAATTGCTCCATTATGAAACGTGCTCAGAATAAAGGGCTTGCAGAAATACATATTCATAATTTACGTGATTATACTGAAGATAAATATCGACGGGTGGATGATTATCCTTTTGGTGGTTTTGCCGGAATGGTGATGAAAATAGAGCCTATAGAGCGCTGTATCAATGCCTTGAAGGCAGAACGGGAGTATGATGAAGTCATTTTTACGACTCCTGATGGTGAGCAGTTCAATCAGCCAATGGCCAATACACTTTCACTTACCCAGAATCTTATTATCCTTTGCGGGCATTTTAAAGGCATCGATTATCGTATTCGCGAGCATCTGATCACTAAAGAAATCAGTATTGGGGACTATGTGCTGACCGGTGGAGAGCTGGCGGCAGCAGTGATGGCGGATGCTATTGTCCGCATTATCCTGGTGTTATTTCCGATGAGCAATCAGCGTTATCCGACTCGTTCCAGGATAATCTTTTGGCTGCTCCGGTCTATACAAGACCTGCCGATTACAATGGTTGGAAAGTTCCGGAAATTTTATTGTCCGGGCATGAGGCTAAGATTAAGGAATGGGAGTTGCAACAGTCTTTGGAACGGACGCGCAGACTCCGCCCAGATTTGCTGGGAGAGGAATAAATCAGTTGTATAAAAATAGAAAAAGGACATTCGTAATGAATGTCCTTTTTTGTGTAAAACAGGTGCGAATGATATTCACTTGTTATTAGTTATACCTCAAGCGCACCGATAATTTCTTTCACAGACTTATATCCGTGTCTATCGAGATAGTCGTTTATACCTTCCGCTACTTTAATTGTAATTGCCGGATCGATGAAATTTGCCGTACCGATTTGGATGGCTGAAGCTCCGGCAAGCATAAATTCCACTGCGTCTTTCCAGTTCATGATACCTCCTAAACCTATGACAGGTATTTTTACCGCCTGAACAACTTGCCATACCATGCGGAGTGCGATTGGCTTTACTGCTGCGCCGGACATACCACCTGTTACGGTAGAGAGTATAGGACGCCTGCGTTCCGCGTCTATAGCCATTCCAAGCAGTGTATTAATTAATGAAACGCTGTCTGCACCGCCATTTTCTACTGCACGGGCTATTTCAGCAATGTTTGTCACGTTGGGAGACAGCTTCACGATAAGTGTCTTTTTGTAAGCTGCACGCACAGCTTTCACCACTTCTTCGGCTCCTTTTGCAGTGACGCCAAAAGCCTTCCACCTTGCTTCACATTAGGGCAAGAGATGTTCAATTCAATGGCAGGAATTTTGTCAAGTTCGTTAATGGCTTCCGCTGTTTTTACATAATCTTCTATGGCAGAACCCGAAACATTTACAATCATATTGGTTTCGATGTCCTTAATACGCGGATATATCTGTTCAACAAAGTAATTTACTCCCTTATTTTGCAGTCCCACAGCGTTTAACATACCTGACGGAGTTTCTGCCATACGCGGGTATGGGTTACCTTCACGTTTGTGAAGAGTCGTGCCCTTTACAATTATACCACCTATTCGCGTAATATCAATGAAATCGGCAAACTCTTCACCATATCCAAATGTACCGGAAGCCGTCATCACCGGATTCTTCATTTGTAATTCTCCAATGTTTACACTTAAATCTGCCATAATAGTTTGTTTATATTAAAAACCGGACCTTCTTTACATACACACAAATGCCCTTCCGTTGTATTTTCCACACAACAGAGGCAAGCGCCTATACCACACGCCATTGTATTTTCCAATGATACTTCACAAGCTATATCTTTACTTTTGGCATATTTAGCCACCGCCATCATCATAGGCTTAGGGCCACAAGTGTAAATCTGCTCGAATTGCACCTTATTCAATATGGAATGTTGTGTCACATACCCCTTTTCGCCATGACTGCCGTCCTCGGTAGTTGTATATACATCACCATAAGCTGCAAACTGCTCCAGTTGCAGCAAGTCCTTATCGCTTCTTGCTCCCAGAAGGAACGTTGGTTTACTACCGTTTTTAGCTAATTGCTCGCCCAGATAAAGCATGGGGGCTGTACCAACACCTCCACCTACTAACAGAAGCTTATCAGAAGCCTTTTCAGGCATTGTGAAGCCATTTCCCAAAGGAAGTATTACGTTGACCGTGTCTCCGGCTTTTGCTTCGCCTAATTGCCTGGTTCCGTCTCCAATCAGCTGGATCAGAAGCCATACTTCATTACGTTGTCTATCTACATAATTAATGGAAATGGGGCGGCGCAAGAAAGTAGTTGGAGATCCGTCCACACGTATTTCCGCAAATTGTCCCGGAAGCATATCCGGAAGCGGAGACGGAGACGTCAGTTTCAATAGCACATAATTAGCGTGCAGCCGGACGTTCTCAGTCACTGTCAAATCTAAAATGTATTTTTTCATTATCCTATATAAAGAGGTGAATTTTATCTTCAGGGTACAAAGATAATGCAAATCGAATGCAGAACTTTCATGCTTGCATGAAAAAGTTCTGCTGAGATGCTTATCTTATCCAAAGATACGGGAAATTGTGCAAATAGTCGTTTATGAGTCTTACTTTTCGGGTTTAAACGTCTCGTACGTATTATCGTCGAAGAAAATTCTTATTTCTGTGATTTTTCTGGGAGGCCTTTCTTTATAGATAATCTCCTGTTTTACAATCTCTTTAGTAGCATTTGCAGGTGTTTCTAATGCGATTTCCTTGCGATTTTCGGCCGGACCTGTCTCTTTGGACGGATTTACGGAATTCTCAGCGAATAATGGATAGTCGAATCCACTCTCGATAGAAGGGTCAGAATCGGAAGACGTATTACTCATTTCACCTTGTCCGGTAAGTAGCCATTCTAAATTGATATCATTATATCTTTGATGTAGACGAAGAATAACTTCTGTACTTGGATACTTATTACGCGGACCTAAAATATGTGAGATGGTAGCTTGAGCTACACCAATACTTTCGGCAAATGCGCCTGCGGTTAATTTTTCCCGATCCATGATCATTTTGAACCTATCTTTTATGCTCATAACTGTTGCGATATAGGTGATGTTTACAATTGTATTGATTTTCTTTTGGATTACAAAAGTAAAAAAATGAAGTTACAAAAGCAAATTAAAAATGTGAATTCTTTTATATTACAATTGTGTACTTATTATTTCAAATGTTATATATACAAATGTGATGATATATATTACCTAGATTTTAAGCTCATATCTGTACTTTAATAAAACTATGTATATTATTGGTTATTATGTATATAAGTTTAAGTTTTTTATGTAGTATATCTCATATTACAATTGTTTTCTCATTGATTTCTCTATTTATGAACTGATAGATCATATAAATGGCTATATTTATATTGATTATTAGTAATTTAATTGTTACTTTACTCCTCGTTAACCCCTATCCTATTACCTTTGTTATTTTATCATTACTTCATTAAAAACAGCCTTATTACAATTGTATATCACACCTTTTGATTACGTTTGTTATATTTATAATTGTTATATATCCAATTGTGAACATTGTGATATTACGTTTTTAATATTTCATAGTTGAAATAGCAACTATTTCCTTTTCTAATTGCATTTATTCTTGATGATAGATTCGATATTACAGAAAGAATTTGTTACACTAAAATAAGGAGAGTTCAATTGATATGTTCTAAAGTCTTCGTAATTGTAAATCCTTGCTTTATTTCTGTATAAATGATCGTGAACTTGGAATTTCTTAATTCTCAGGAGCTTATTTTGAGCGTATTTAATTGTAATACAGTATATTATACCCTGTTTTTTAGTTCTAAAATTCTCTCATTCTAGAAAAATAACCCTTTCTTAAGTGAGAAATGACATAATGATAGTGAAAATGGCATTTACTTCTCTATTATTGCTGATATAGTTAACAAGTATAATCTCCTCTAAAATAAGAAATAGATGATCTATTTCTATTGATCTGCTGCCCGCTTTCTAAATATAATTTTCCTTTTTCTTAGAAAAAGTATATTGTTTTCCTATAAAAATATGTCTGCTTTACTCGGGACAGGAGAATATATTATATAAAAACAGATGGTCTATTTAATGCAAATAGACCATCTGTTTATATCAGATAAATGGTCTGTTCATTGTATATAGACCATCTGTTTTTATATAATATATTGTATGTATTTCAGATACCCTTCCACACTCTATTACCTATGAACAGTACGTTTGGGAACGGTGGAAGGGGGTGAAGGAAAAGCTAAATTTCTTGTTTAATGAAGAGCATATAGAAGAAAAAAGCTGTTAATGCAGGATCTTGAAGACCAGTTCGCGAAGAATATCCCCGTCACTTAAAGATGGATTTCCCACTCCTTTAGATTTTGCATCTGCATATCGTATTTCTCCGATAATTTGCATAGTCTTTACTCCATTATATCGACGCATAGCTGCGAGATAGTCTTTGGCCTGCCAGGGGGTGCGTAGTCCCAACATGTTGGCTATGCCTTGCTCTGATTTTTCAGGGGCATAATAGGCCAACATCAAGTTAGAAAAGAATCCAAAAAGTAAAGATAAAGTCATTTGAATAGGGTTTGTTTTCGGATTTTCTTCAAAATATTTTATTATCTTATTAGCTTTCAGGACATCCTTTTCAACGAGGGCACTGCGCAATTCGAAGTTGTTATAATCCTTACTGATACCAATGTTCTTCTCTATCTGTTCGGGGGTAACGCGTGTATGACCTTTTGGAAGTGTAATGATCAGTTTTTCCAGCTCTCCTGTGAGGCGACTGAGGTCGGCGCCAACGAAATCGGCCAGCATGGCAGTGGCTTTAGGTTCCACGTCGATACCTTTACGTTTCATATAAGAAGTGATGAATGCAGGCAGTTGCGCATCCTTCACTTTTTTAGATTCAAACAGGACACCAGTCTTTTCGATTTCGGCAGCCAGCTTCTTTCTTCGATCCAGTACGCCATGTTTATGGCATATTACTAATATGGTAGAAAGCAGCGGTTTTTGGAGGTAATAAGAAAGTTCCTCCATATTACGGATATTCTGCGCTTCCTTTACCACCACCACCTGATGCTCGGACATCATCGGATAACGCTTGGCGGCATTAATAACAGTAGCTATATCCACATCTGCCCCGTATACAACGGTCAGGTTGAACTCCTTTTCCGTTTCGGTCAGAATATTGTCTGTTATATAGTCGGCAATGAGATCGATGTAATAGGGTTCCTCGCCCATGAGATAATAGACGGGACGGTATTGCTTCGCTCTCAGTTCCTTTAAGATGTCATCACACGTGATTTCCTGTTTTGCCATATTCGTTTTTACCAGTCGAATTTCAGATGTTTTACGGTTTTCTTCTCGTCGATAATCATACGCAGGGATGCGATGCCGATTTCAACGTGCTCGGTTACGTAGTTTTGGGTAACCAGATTATCACTTTTATCGGTTTTTACTCCTTCAGGAATCATCGGCTGGTCAGAAACCAGTAAGATGGCTCCGGTAGGAATGTGATTGGCAAAACCGCAGCTGAAGAGAGTCGCTGTTTCCATATCGACGGCCATGGCACGGGTTTTCTTCAGATATTCCTTGAATTCCTCGTCATGCTCCCAAATGCGGCGGTTGGTAGTGTATACGGTACCTGTCCAATAGTCGCGGGCATGGTCGCGGATGGATGAAGAAACGGCACGTTGCAACATAAATGCCGGTAGCGCCGGTACTTCGGGCGGGAAATAGTCATTGGAAGTTCCCTCGCCACGGATGGCGGCGATAGGAAGGATGAGATCCCCTATTCTGTTTTTCTTATCGATACCACCGCACTTGCCCAGGAACAGGCAGGCTTTGGGCTGTATAGCACTTAGTAAATCCATGATAATTGCAGCGTTAGGGCTTCCCATACCAAAGTTGATAATGGTCATGCCTTCTGCTGAAGCAGACGTCATATTAGCGTCTTTACCAAGAACGGGCACATTGAACTTTTCCGCAAAAATATCCACATACTTGTTGAAGTTAGTCAACAGAATATACTCTCCAAAATCCTCCAGGTTACGTTTTGTGTAACGAGGCAGCCAATTAGCTACGATTTCTTCTTTTGTTTTCATAATTATCTATTAAATTTGTGCTCCCGATGATGGGAACCATTATTTAACTTACAAAAATAATAAATGTTATCGTTAAACCTACCAGTATTCGACACTAAAATAAACGTACGAAACGGAAAAAATGTAATTTTCGACGTGATTCGCAAACGATATGTCGCTCTCACTCCGGAAGAATGGGTGCGTCAACACTTCGTTCACTTTCTTATTGCACACAAAGGATATCCGACCGCCCTTCTTGCCAATGAAGTAATGGTAAAGTTGAACGGCACTACCAAGCGGTGTGATACAGTGCTCTATCGCAGGGATTTGTCGGCACGCATGATTGTGGAATACAAGGCACCGCACATTGAAATCACACAGACCGTATTCGATCAGATAACCCGGTATAATATGGTACTGAAAGTAGATTACCTGATTGTCAGCAATGGAATGCAACACTATTGCTGCCGAATGGATTATGAACACCAGAGTTATATTTTCCTCCAGGATATTCCAGACTATAATAACTTATAAAAAAGAGTGTCGCTATCCGGTCACGATAGCGACGTTATGTAAAGCACATACCGTCACTATCACATCCATCTACCGACACCCTGATTCAGTCGTCTTCCGGATACTTTCCGGATAGTATTCTATCTTTACATACTCCCTTCCTACTTATCGTTGTTTCCTTTCTTCTTGCTGAATTTCTCCTGCAATTTCTGCATTAATTCATAGAAGTTAGGTATATAAACCGTTGCCAGCAGTGTATTCATTGCCATACCAAAAACAACGGCGGCACCTAATGCAATGCGGCTCTGTGCACCTGCTCCAGAAGCAAATAATAACGGCATTACTCCCAATACAAAAGCAAAAGACGTCATTAGGATAGGACGCAACCTGACGTGTCCGGCTTCAAATGCCGACTCACGGATAGAGTTACCCTCGGCATGGAAGTCGCGGGCAAACTCCACAATCAGAATACCATTCTTGGCAGAAAGCGCAACAAGCAAGATAATACCGATTTGAGTATAGATGCTGACCGGAGTTCCCATTACCAGACAGCCTATCATAGCTCCCAATAATGCTACCGGCAATCCGATAACAGCCGCCACCGGACTCGTCCAGCTTTCATATTGTGCAGCCAAAACCAGGAAGGCGACAATCAGAGCCATTACTAAAACAATGGTAGTTGTATTCCCGGCCTGCGTCTCCTGATAAGCAACGGAAGTCCATTCATAACCAAATTCATCGCCCAACTGTTCCTTGAACAATGCTTCCACTTCTTGAATAGCTTGCCCTGTGCTACTTCCCGGAGCGACATTACAAGTCAGAGAAGCAGTCGAGTACATATTATAACGGTTGATCTGATCCTGTCCTAACTGTTCCTCCACCTTGGTGAAAGATGAAAAAGGCACCATTTCTCCTGCCGCATTGGGAACACTCAGTTTCAAGACATCATCAATCACCCGTTGCGCCTGGTCGCGCGCCTCTATCTTCACTTGGTAGATACGGCCGAATTCTACAAAATCATTTACATACGCCGCACCCATATAATAACTTAATGTAGAGAATACATCATTCAAAGCGATGCCCATAAACTGTACCTTATCCCGGTCGATATTCAGAAAATACTGGGGAACGTTTGCCTGATACTGGCTGGAGACGGAAGCTAAAGCCGGCTTGGAATGATAAGAGGCAAGCATGGCATTGATAGCCTGCTGCATTTCCGTCGGTCCCAGATTCCTCCGGTCTTCCAGCTGAAGCTGTAACCCACCGGACGCTCCCAATCCCGGAATGGCGGGAGGAACCATGGCAAACACAGTCCCAGCCTGAATCGTCATATACGCTTCGCCATTAAAGCGGTTGACAACAGCGGCTGCCGTATGCTCCTTCCCTTTCCTTTCACTCCAGTTTTTCAGTACAACGAAATAAGTGGCCGAGTTACTTTGTTCTCCTCCGCCCATGACGGAAAATCCGGAATTCCAATATAATTCTCCACTTCCGGATACGAATCTAGAATCCGGTTAATCTTGTCACCTACCGCCTGTGTACGTTCCAGACTGGCTGCGGGCGGAAGTTGGACAACCGCAATAAAATACCCGTCATCTTCATCCGGAATGAATGTAGACGGCCAGTGCATAAAGAGCAACACGGCAATAGCAGTCAATATGCCATACGACACAAGAGCCATTCCGGGACGTCCAACAACCATTTGACTATCTTATCATACGCTCCCTGCGTCTTATCATAAGCCTTATTGAATCCTTTGTATATGAAGAAGTTGGATGGCTTACTCTTTTCCAGAAACAAAGCGCAGAGTGCCGGAGTCAGCGTTAATGAGTTAAAACCGCTCAGCACAGTGGAAGCTGCAATGGTAAGGGCGAATTGTTTATACAATTGTCCGAGATACCGCTGATAAGAGTGGTTGGAATGAATACGGCCAATAATACAAGCACTACCCCGACAATAGGACCGGTGATCTCTCCCATC
>ERZ791618.898-NODE-898-length-11976-cov-2.199564_pt1 | contig 11976 bp, 11 predicted proteins | sample MGYA00510059_ERZ791618 | MGnify/ENA primary metagenome ERZ791618 (study PRJEB30046, sample SAMN00715159) | human gut metagenome | study: EMG produced TPA metagenomics assembly of the A metagenome-wide association study of gut microbiota in type 2...
GCCGAACGCAGACGCCGGGCCATAGAAGCCCTGCAAGCCGTAGGACTGGGCGCCCGTCTGGAACACAAATCGAACCAGATGTCGGGTGGACAGATGCAACGTGTAGCCATTGCCCGTGCCTTGGTAAACAATCCTGCGGTAATCCTTGCCGATGAGGCAACAGGTAATCTGGACACGCGTACTTCTTTTGAGATATTGGTTCTTTTCCAAAAACTACATGCCGAAGGACGCACCATTATATTCGTTACCCACAATCCCGAAATAGCCCAATACAGCAGCCGGAACATTCGTCTGCGTGACGGGCATGTGACGGAAGACACGGTGAATACGAAAATTCTCTCGGCAGCAGCGGCATTGGCAGCATTGCCGAAAAATGATGAAGACTAAGAAATATAAATTATGAACGGAACAAACCTTTTCAAAATAGCCCTCCGCGCCCTTGCCAACAACAAGCTTCGCGCCTTCCTCACCATGCTGGGTATCATCATTGGTGTGGCCTCCGTCATCACCATGCTTGCCATCGGACAGGGTTCGAAGAAAAGTATCCAGGCACAGATATCGGAAATGGGCTCGAACATGATCATGATTCACCCGGGCGGTGATATGCGTGGTGGTGTCCGTCAAGATGCTTCTTCCATGCAGACTTTGAAACTGACCGATTACGAAGCACTACGGGATGAGACTAACTTCCTGGCAGCTGTCAGTCCCAACGTATCGTCCAGCGGACAGCTTATTGCCGGAAACAATAACTATCCTGCCTCCGTAAATGGTGTAGGCACCGAATACCTCGATATTCGCCAGTTAAGTGTGGAAAGTGGTGAAATGTTCACCGAAGCCGACATTCAGAATGCAGCAAAAGTCTGCATCATAGGTAAGACTATTGTAGACAACCTCTTCCCTGACGGACAGGACCCTATCGGACATATTATCCGCTTCAATCAGGTTCCCTTACGTGTAGTAGGTGTGCTCAAAGCGAAAGGATACAACTCCATGGGTATGGACCAGGATGAAATCGTGCTGGCCCCCTACACCACCGTAATGAAACGTATGCTGGCCGTTACCTATCTTCAAGGTATCTTTGCCTCTGCCCTCTCCGAAGACATACAGATTATGCCACGGACGAAATTACCACCATCCTGCGCCGTAATCATAAGCTGAAAGAAAGTGATGACGATGACTTCACCATCCGTAGCCAGCAGGAACTCAGTACGATGCTGAATTCTACCACTGACTTGATGACCACACTTTTGGCATGTATTGCCGGTATTTCTCTGGTAGTAGGTGGTATCGGCATCATGAACATTATGTATGTCAGTGTAACCGAACGTACCCGTGAAATCGGTCTGCGTATGTCCGTAGGAGCACGTGGTGTGGATATTCTTTCACAATTCCTGATTGAGGCCATCCTTATTAGTATTACAGGTGGTATCATTGGAGTCGTCATCGGCTGCGGTGCCTCATTCATTGTGAAGAACGTAGCCCACTGGCCCATCTACATCCAGGCATGGAGTGTATTCCTCTCCTTTGCTGTCTGTACCGTCACTGGTGTATTCTTCGGCTGGTATCCGGCTAAGAAAGCAGCTGATCTGGATCCGATAGAGGCAATCAGATACGAGTAAGAGAATTATGAATGATAAATTATGAATTATGAATGGCTATGCAGCAGACGGTGCAGTGAAATTCATAATTCATAATTCATAATTCAAAATTAAAATACCTATTTTTGTAACATGATTATGCAAGAACCCAAAACACGCCGGATTGTAGAAGTCCTCATTCATATCATCGGATGGGGCATTGTTTTTGCTTTCCCATTTCTGCTGATGAACCGCAGTGGATTCACGGTTAGCTGGGTGAACTACCTGCGTCATGGCAGTGCAGTTCCGATATCGTTCCTTATCGTGTTTTATATAAACTACTGCTTCTTTATTCCCCGCTTTCTGTTTGAAGGACGAATTAAACAGTATGTCTTACTGAACCTCCTGCTTATACTTTGCACCGCTATTGGTGTACACTTCTGGCAGGATTTCATCTTCCATACTTATGTGAAGTCTACTCCCCCCAAGCGTCCCGGACCTCCCAGTTGGATATTTATCCTGCGCGACGTATTCTCAATGGTTCTCACTGTTGGTCTGGCGGCTGCAATCCGCATGAGTGGTCGCTGGGTAAAAGTGGAGGCTGCCCGTCGTGAAGCAGAGAAAAGCCGTACAGAAGCTGAATTGAAAAACTTGCGTAATCAACTGAATCCGCACTTCCTGCTCAATACCCTGAACAATATCTATGCCCTTATCGCTTTTGATAGCGATAAAGCACAAGCTGCTGTCCAGGAGTTGAGCCGTCTTTTGCGCCATGTTCTCTACGATAACCAACAAAACTTTGTTGCCTTGGGCAAAGAAATGGACTTCATCCGCAACTATATAGAGCTGATGCGTATCCGTCTTGCCTCCAACGTGACCGTAGAGACCCAAATCGATGTCCATGCCGATAGCCGTACGGAAATAGCCCCACTCATTTTCATCTCCCTCATAGAGAATGCCTTCAAACATGGTATCTCTCCTACTGAGCCCAGCTTTATCCGCATCCATTTCAGCGAAAGTCCCGGTCAGGTGTGCTGTGAAATAACCAACAGCTACCATCCCAAAAGCCAAGCTGATAAAAGTGGAAGTGGTATAGGGTTGGAGCAGGTACGAAAACGTCTGGAGCTGACCTATCCCGGTCGGTATGAATGGAAGCAGGGAGTGAGTGATGACAGAAAAGAATATAAATCAATATTGGTGATAAGGTTATAAAGTGATAGAGTGATAGGGTGATAGAGTTATAAAGTGATAAAGTAATATCACCCTATCACATTATAACTCTATCCCCCCTAAATATTCAACATTATGAACTTGACTTGTGCCATAGTAGACGACGAACCGTTAGCTTTAGACCTATTGGAAAGCTACGTCAATAAGACCCCGTTCCTGACATTGGACGGAAAGTATTCCAGTGCCGTACAGGCTATGAAAGAGCTACCGGAGAAGCGAGTTGACTTGCTTTTCCTCGATATACAAATGCCGGAACTTAATGGCCTTGAGTTCTCTAAAATGGTAGATCCGCATACCCGTATCGTATTTAGTACCGCTTTTGAGCAATACGCTATCGATGGTTATAAAGTAAATGCCCTGGATTATCTGTTAAAACCAATCTCCTACGTAGATTTTTTGCAGGCAGCCAACAAAGCAGTGCAATGGTTTGAGCTATTACAGCAACCCAAAGAAGAAATTGAAAGTATATTTGTAAAAAGCGACTATAAGCTAGTGCAAATAGAGCTTAAAAAGATACTTTATGTGGAGGGTTTGAAAGATTATGTTAAAATTTATACAGAAGATAGTGCCCGGCCTATATTATCCCTTATGAGCATGAAATCAATGGAGGAATTATTACCAGCTTCCCGTTTCATGCGGGTTCACAGATCTTATATTGTCCAGAAAGAAAAAATAAGAGTTATTGACCGCGGACGAATTGTGTTCGATAAAACGTATATCCCCGTCAGCGATAGTTATAAACAGGTATTTCAGGCATTCCTGGATAAAAGGAGTTAGAATATAACATTCATTTGTCGATAAAATATCCGAATCTGTCGACAAAACATAATTTCCTATTGCATATTAAAAAATGTTTTTTTACCTTTGCATCGAACAGATAAAGGAAGTTGTGAAACTTCCCCCAATAGAATAGTTTAGTTAAGTCTAGTTTAGTTTTTGTGTGAAGCACTTCCTCCGTGAGCGAACGACAGGAAGTGCTTTTTGCTTTCCACAATACCCACCTCAAGCAAAGTATCAAATAGTTGATTTACATACTCCTGACACTTTTATTAATATAGATAAGGACTTTTATTAATAACAACTGAAAATTAAATGAGAATACTTTTTTATTTAATCACTTAATTTGTCTTCGTTGTTAATAGTCTAAATAGTCTGGGAAGATAAAAAATTAGGCGTTTGTTTTGCGAAAATGCACCTTTAGTCAGGGGTGCATTTTCTTTTTGTTCCTTTTGAATTATTTTATTCCTAAGAACTGGAAAGGCTTGGTAGTAACAAACTCTTTAGCAGTATTTCCTGCATACGTCTTACCATCAAGGAGGTTCAACTTCTTGACAGGTGCTTTCTCTGAAAAATCCACATCCTTAAAATCAACCCAGAATACATTGGGATATAAAGTAGATTCATAGTAATAAACTTTATCCTTTTGATCGGAAACTGTTCTCCAACGCGTTGAAGATATGTTCGGCTGATCAGGAGTACTAATGCCAAACGGAACAGAAGTATTACGTATCACGCTGAAAACACTGGCCAAAGCCGTACGTGTATCTTCGGTCTTAGGGATTGCATTAATATAGAATGAAGCCCTCACAAAACGGTCGGCAGCCCGGTTAGTGCCGGGTAAGAAGGTCGTTCCACCAATAGTCTTCCAATAATCATCAAGTGCCAATTGCTGATCGAAAACGGGTGAATTGGTCATCACCTGATAGGACCTGTTATGGTGTATATTCAGCTTTCCATCTATATATTCAAAGATAGCATTATCACCCGTAGCATCTGAAATGGAGAGATGAAGAGTAGCCATACGTGTACCGTCAGGCATCATATCCGATACCACATCGAAGGTATTCTTTTCTATTTCGGAAACCGCTTCATTCACCGTTGCAAAATTATCAAGCATATATTGCACCCAGGCAGCTATGGACAAAGCCGGTTTTTCACCATTCCATTGAGGATAAGACGATTCAGCCAACCATAATAAATTAGCAACGAGTCCTTTCTCATTCATGCCGTCAGTGCTGCATATATCATAAGCCGAAGTAACCACACTACCATATTTGGATTTCCAACGCATCGGGTTCTTTCCCACTTCTCCATTACGCTCCATGCCTCGCGGAAAGATCCAAATATTACTACGGGTATCTTCCTTCCAGTCCATGGTACGGCCTGTTATCACCATATCTTTGTTTCCTTGATAAACTACACGTGTACAAGCCCTTACACGTTTCTGAGGTATTACTGAAAATATAATCACAAGCGCGGTGATTAAAAATACATTTGTCTTACACATAATTATCTGATATTAAGTTGTTAGTAAGTATGAATACTAACAAAAGTACAGACTACAAAGTTCTTAAAAGAACCGGGAGACTATCTACCGGAAATAAATAAATATTAAAATTGAAAACAAACCACAAGAAATGCTGTTGGAAGGGGAAACTTAAAAACGATAACAGTTATGAATTACGGTATTAGTATCCTTTTCAGGGCTATTCCACTGCTGATGGCCCTCTTCTGTTTTGGCTACGGAGCCTTTGTGCTCGACATGGGGACGGACGTAAACCGATTTGTTGCCGGGCCCGTAGTATTTTCATTAGGAATGATATGCATTGCATTGTTTGCTACTGCAGCTACCATCATCCGGCAACTCATCCACACATACAGTACTGCGGCAAAATACGTATTGCCTATTCTCGGCTATCTGGCTGCAATAGTATGTTTCATTGGTGGAATGACTTATATAAATGACGGTATTACTGCCGCCCATTTCGTAGCAGGGCACGTCATTTGTGGAGTAGCATTTATCACCGCCTGCGTAGCTACCACTGCCACTGCATCCACCCGTTTCACTCTAATCCCGCAAAACTCAAAACGAACGGATCATACCGTACCGGCAAAAGCTTTCTCATCTGCACAAGGAGATGCGCTGATTATTCTTGCTGTAATCTTTGCTGTAATTACATGGGTATGGACTTTCTGGCTATTAGGACAAAGCAGCACTCATGTTGCTTATTTCGTAGCCGGACATGTTATGGCAGGATTAGCTTGCATATGCACCAGCTTAGTGGCACTTGTAGCTACCATATCACGCCAGATACGGAACACTTATGCCGGTTCGGAACGAAAATGGTGGCCTGCCCTTGTATTGGCAATGGGTACACTTAGTATCCTCTGGGGACTTTGGATACTGACTGACATTGATCCTGATAAGTCCTCCATCGGATATATAATGATAGGTCTGGGTTTGGTTTGTTACAGCATTTCCAGTAAAGTGATCCTACTGGCAGTTATCTGGCGGAATGTCTTCAAACTGGCGAATCGCATTCCGCTTATTCCAGTACTCACTGCACTGACCTGCCTTTTCTTATCTGCCTTTATGTTTGAAATGGCGACACTGGACGACGTTTACTTTGTTCCTGCACGTGTATTGGCTGGATTAGGAGGCATCTGCTTCACACTATTCTCCATCGTCAGCATCCTCGAAAGCGGGACATCCAACTAATAAATCACTCTCTCAATAATTGCTTTTATGGATGGGCTAAGGTTTTGCCAGCTCATCCATAAATACTTCTACATTCCATGCATGATGGGCTACATAAGCAGCCGGACCGGTATCACCCGAATCCAGAATATCCTGCACGACATTAGCCTTATTTCTGCCTGTAACGAAGAAGATCAGTTGCTTGGCATTGAATAACAGACAGCCGGTCATAGCAATACGCTTCTGACCGTTGTAAGGATTCACACTCACTTCATACGGATGAAAGGAAGAAAGTAAATGCTCCTGTCCGGGAAAAATAGACGAGGTATGTCCATCTTCGCCAGCACCGAGCAACACGATGTCGAGAGCCGGGAATCCATGCCAGAGAGACGCATGACAACGCACTACACTGGAGTAACGCTTCGCCTCATTGTCGGGACGATTGTTACCATCGATAGGAAAAATGTATTCCTCCGGCATATGAACCTTATCCAACAACAAACGGCGCATAGTGCCATAATTACTTTCCGAATCTTCGGCAGGCACACAACGTTCATCTACCCAATAGATGCGCATACGCAACCAGGGAGTGGCATCCTTGAACTCATCCGCCCACAAATCGAACATGAGCGAAGGCGTACTGCCTCCGCTGAATGCTATGTGGAAAATCTTTTGCGGCTCTGCCTCCATCAGACTTATGATGTGTTTGATAAGAGCTCGTGCCGTTTCAACAGCTGTACTATAGATATAAGTTTTCATAACTCACAATATTGATCAGTGTTCGTTAGGTTTTTACACGGATTGGTCCAGTCAGCACCATGTTCGTGCATCATAGCTTCACTCTCCAGAGGTCCCCAGGTTCCGACGGGATAGCCATAGAGAGGTGCATCCGGATATTCGTTCCAATAGCGCAATACCGGATCGAAGAAACGCCAGGAAGCTTCGACAGCATCACTCCGAGTGAAAAGGGTCGGATCACCCTGAATACAATCTTCTATCAGGCGGGCATAAGCATCACCTGTAGCCTTTCCGCCCAATTGGTGTAACTGAAATCCATCATCACCTGCTTCACATCGAATCCCGGACCGGGCACTTTCATACCAAACTTCAGTACGATGCCCTCATTGGGTTGCAAGCGAAGGATAAGTTTATTAGCCCGCGGACAGTGTCCACCATGGCAATGAAACATTTGATGCGGTGTCTCACGGAAATGCACTACAATCTCCGTCACCTTCGTAGGCATCTGCTTTCCTGTGCGGATGTAGAAAGGTACACCACTCCAGCGCCAGTTATCGATACCGATTTTCATGGCAATGTAAGTTTCAGTGCGCGAGTCGGCAGGAACGTTCTTTTCTTCACGGTAGCCCTTTTTAGAACCGGAAGCCGTATATTGTCCGCGGACTATATGTTCATTCAAATCTTCCTCCGTCAGAGGTTTCAAGGATTCATAGACCTTCACCACCTCATTACGGAAATTGTCAGCCGTAAAAACTGCAGGAGGTTCCATAGCAGTAAGAGCTACCAACTGGATAAGATGGTTCTGAACCATATCCCGCAAAGCTCCTGTTCCATCATAGAAACCGCCACGCTGTTCAATACCCAGATTCTCTACTGCAGTAACTTCTACATAATCGATATAATTACGGTTCCACAGCGGTTCGAAGATGCCGTTGGCAAAACGAAAAGCAAGAATATTTTGAGCTGTTTCTTTACCGAGAAAATGATCGATACGATAAATCTGGTGCTCCTAAAGACGGAAGCATATATTTTGTTTAGTTCTTGTGCTGACTTCAGGTCGTAACCAAAAGGCTTCTCAACGATGATACGGGTATGTTTACGATTTAATCCGGCTTTTTTCAGATGCAAGGGAATAACTCCATAAAGTGAAGGAGGCGTAGCAAGATAGAACAGCAAATTATCCGGTGCTTTCTCGCCTGTGATTTCCTGTAAACGCTTGCCCAACATTTCGTAACCTTCTTCTTTGGCAGGATCTATACTGAGATAATGTAAATGAGTACAGAACTCCTTCATCCCTACTTCAGCGGGAGTGACAAAATGTTCCAGTTCATTCAATATATAGTCACGGTAAGTATCATCCGCGTAGTCTGTGCGCCCAATTCCTAAAATGCTAAACTCTTCCGGCAACCGATTATCTTTATAAAGAGAGTAGAGTGCCGGCATAAGTTTGCGCTTCGTCAGGTCACCCGAAGCGCCGAATATAATCATTACAAATTTACTCATTTAATTTAGTGATTAGTGGTTAGTAGTTAGTGACTACACATTATAAGTACCTGATTTTGTATCTCCGCCATGTCCGGTCCAGTTCTCATGGAAGAATTGCCCGCGAAGTTCATCAGTACGTTCGAAAGTATGCGCACCAAAGTAATCGCGTTGTGCCTGAATCATATTGGCAGGTAACTTCGCAGATACCAGTGAATAGAAATAGTTCAGTGCAGAAGAGAAAGCAGGAACAGGGAGTTCTTCTTTCATTGCATGAGCTACAAGATGCTTCCAACCCGAAAGCAATTCTTTAATTTCATCCCGGAAGTAAGGAGCAAGCAGCAAGTGCTTCGGCTTCTGTGATGCTTCAAAAGCTGCAGCTATGTCATTCAGGAATACACTACGGATAATACAACCACCACGCCACATACGGGCAATGGATGCCAGATCGAGATCCCAACCGAAAGTTTCGGATGCCTTTTGCAATACAGCAAATCCTTGTGCATAAGATACCAATTTGGAAGCATACAAGGCCGAATAAATATCCTTTACCAGTTCCGGTTTATTATATACCACTTGTGAACGCTGGCAAACGAATTGCTTGGAAGCCGCTTCACGCAGATTTTTCTGTGCCGAAAGGCTACGCTCAAAAACAGCCGTAGCAATCAGTCCCAAGGGCATTCCCAGTTCCATAGCATTGATAACAGACCATTTACCAGTACCTTTCTGTCCGGCAGTATCCAAAATCTTATCAATCAGATATCCACCTGCTTTATCTTTATGACGTAAAATGTTGGCAGTGATTTCTATCAGATAACTGCGCAATTTACCTTCATTCCAATGAGCAAATACAGAAGCCATTTCTTCATTATCCAGTTGCAATAGATTCTTCATCACCCAGTAGGCTTCGGCAATCAGCTGCATATCGCCATACTCGATACCATTATGTATCATCTTGACAAAGTGTCCCGAACCAGCCGGGCCAATCCAGTCACAGCAAGGAGTACCATCGGCAGCACGTGCAGCGATACTTTGCAGAATGGGTTTCACTTCATCCCAGGCAGTAACAGAACCACCCGGCATAATAGAAGCACCATTCAGCGCTCCTTCTTCTCCGCCGGAAACACCTGCTCCGACAAAACGAAAACCTTTCTGCTCGGCCAATGCCACACGGCGATTGGTATCTTCATAATTTGAATTTCCACCATCTATTAGTATATCTCCCGGAGAAAGATACGGAAAAAGCTGTTCCATCAACTCATCTACCGCATTACCCGCACGAACCATCATCATGATTTTGCGCGGTGTGGAAATGGACTCCACAAAATCGGGTATTTCAGTATATCCTTCAATAGTCTTTCCTTTGGCACGGCCATTGGTAAAGCGTTCTACCACGCCTTCTTCTACTCCCGGAACGGTTCGATTATACACGGATACGTGCCATCCCTTATCTGCCATGTTCAAGGCCAGATTCTCCCCCATTACGGCAAGTCCAATTAAGCCGATGTCTGTCTTTTGTTCTTTTTTGGTCATAACTTGCATTTTTTTTGTTATTGTTTCATTGAAATGGAAACAATATGCCAAGGGCATTTGTTCGTATGAATTTCGAATAAAAATCGTACTTTTGCAAACATGACTACATTTCACCTGAAAAACTTAAATACAGATTTATGAAAAAACTACATATCGGACTACTGCCGCGTATCATAATAGCCATAGCATTGGGTATTCTTTTGGGTAATTTTCTTCCCGGAGGTATGGTACGCTTTTTCATTACGTTCAACGGTATTTTCAGTGAATTCCTGAACTTCTCCATACCACTTATTATTGTAGGATTGGTGACAGTAGCAATTGCCGATATTGGTAAAGGTGCCGGAAAACTATTATTAATTACAACCTTGATTGCTTACGGGGCAACCTTATTTTCCGGTTTCTTGTCTTACTTTACCGGAGTAACAGTATTTCCTCACCTGATAGAACCCGGAGTTCCGCTGGAAGAAGTCAGTGAAGCGCAAGGCATATTGCCTTTCTTTTCTGTTGCCATACCTCCGCTGATGAATGTTATGACAGCTCTGGTATTAGCTTTCATGTTAGGACTTGGACTTGCTCAACTGAAAAACGATACGTTGAAGAATGCTGCACGCGATTTCCAGGAAATTATTGTTCGTATGATCAGTGTAGTCATTCTGCCATTGCTCCCTATTTACATATTCGGTATATTCCTTAATATGACACATTCGGGACAGGTATTCTCCGTATTAATGGTCTTCATAAAAATAATCGGTGTGATCTTCCTGCTGCATATCTTCCTCTTAGTGTTCCAGTATTGCATAGCTGCACTATTCGTCCGTAAGAATCCCTTTAAATTATTGGGACGGATGATGCCCGCCTATTTCACCGCCTTAGGCACACAGTCTTCTGCTGCCACTATTCCTGTCACATTGGAACAGACTAAAAAGAATGGGGTATCATCTGACATAGCAGGTTTTGTGATTCCACTTTGTGCTACGATACATCTATCCGGAAGTACGCTCAAGATAGTTGCATGCGCCCTTGCCCTGATGATGATGCAGGGGATACCTTTCGATTTCCCACTATTTGCCGGTTTTATTTTCATGCTGGGAATCACCATGGTAGCGGCTCCCGGAGTTCCTGGTGGTGCTATCATGGCATCTTTGGGTATATTGCAGTCCATGCTTGGTTTCGATGAGTCGGCACAGGCATTGATGATTGCACTCTACATTGCGATGGATAGCTTCGGTACTGCCTGTAATGTGACGGGAGACGGGGCGATTGCGTTAGTAGTAGATAAGATATATAAATGAGAAAAGTTTTGTTTTCTCGTAAAAAACAACGAATTTTGTCCTCTTAAAATCAATTTATAACGAAGCCTACAATATGAAAACAGCTCTAATCTCCGGAATAACAGGTCAGGACGGTTCGTTTCTTGCCGAATTCTTATTACAAAAAGGATATGAAGTTCACGGTATTCTCCGCCGTTCATCCTCATTCAATACAGGACGTATCGAACACTTGTACTTCGACGAATGGGTGCGCGACATGAAACAGAAACGTACTATCAACCTGCATTACGGCGATATGACGGATAGCAGTTCGCTCATCCGAATCATTCAGCAGGTGCAACCGGATGAAATCTATAACCTTGCCGCACAAAGTCATGTAAAGGTATCTTTTGATGTACCGGAATACACAGCTGAAGCGGACGCCATTGGTACACTCCGTATGCTGGAAGCTGTCCGTATCCTGGGCATGGAGAAAAAAACAAAGATTTATCAGGCATCTACTTCGGAACTCTACGGAAAAGTACAGGAAGTTCCTCAAACGGAAACAACGCCTTTCTATCCCCGTAGCCCGTACGGAGTAGCCAAACAATATGGTTTCTGGATCACCAAAAACTACCGCGAAAGTTATGGAATGTTTGCCGTAAACGGCATCCTTTTCAATCATGAA
>ERZ791618.899-NODE-899-length-11967-cov-2.240598_pt1 | contig 11967 bp, 9 predicted proteins | sample MGYA00510059_ERZ791618 | MGnify/ENA primary metagenome ERZ791618 (study PRJEB30046, sample SAMN00715159) | human gut metagenome | study: EMG produced TPA metagenomics assembly of the A metagenome-wide association study of gut microbiota in type 2...
GGTTGTAGGCATTCAAATGTCCTTCGTAAAAACCAAATTTGGGGAGTAAAACAGGATTTCCCGTCAGTTGATAGAAGTCGTTCAGCAACGCAACGGCTCCATCGTTAACCATATAAAAAATATCAAGGTAGGAAGAATTGTGAGATAGTTTCACAACATTTTTTTCCGTTGCGCCAAAGTCATACTCACCTTTTTTAAATGTATACCACATCATTCCGTAGCCGTTTGTCGACCAATAGAAAGGGGTAGGGGATGCTACGCCGCCGTCGGTCCAGCTATTCTGATTCTCGATAGCAATGACTTTGCCTTTATGAGAGAAGCGTCCGTTCTGTACGCCGCCACCATAGAAGTACTCATCCGGCTGCTCTTTCAAAGTAACAGTTACTTTCTTCGGTTCGAATACCACAGGAGCAGTTTCATCAATGACACAGGCATTTGTTCCCAGATTGATGACCTTCATCAGCCCTGTCTGTTTATTCAGTTCGACCCGGACTTTTCCGGTAGCCAATGTTATAATGCCGTCCTTTTCATCTATTGCCAGATTGGATACTTGACGACGAGGCTGGTCTACAAGTATCTGTGCCTCAGGTTTTGCTTCCGGGTCACGGATGATTCCTCCCGAATTATCCTGAAATACACGGAAGATATTCTCTCCGTAAAAATCAATTGTCCTCCGCTGATTATTGGAGAATAACACATCGACTGTTGTCGGATTTACTTTCTTCACACTAAGAATACCCGAGGTCTGTTGAGCCGTGTTCGAAACGACATTACTCATATCGGACTTTTCAGATGCTTGTATGGAAAGAAGTGAAATCGGATAAAAGAGTAAAAACACTGCGATAAATCTAAGTTTTCGCAAACAGAAAGAGTGGTTTTTAATCATGTTTTACTTATTTAGAATTAGACATAAGACTGCTTTTTATTTCTATCTCAACTTTTGTTTTTCCAATACTTCCGCTTTATTTACGGAAATATTTCGCTAATGTATAATAAATACACACCAGTTCATTGTACCCCTATTCAAAAAGGCGTTTTTTTAAATATTCTTTGTTCTTATTACTTTTTTTCACTATTTGCCCAACTTAAACAAAGAAAACAATGGTATACAAAAAAGGAACCGACTTAGAGAAAAACATAAAGATTCAGCTTATTTATCTTTTATCAAAGCATACTTATATTCAACGATTAAAATCTAGTTTTTTTACCCGTACTCAGCTTCAGCGCTTCAAACTCATCAGTAAGCTCTTTTACCTTTTTCGGATATTTATCAGCCAAGTTATGCTTCTGCCCGATATCTTCTTTTAAATTATAAAGTTGATATTCCGTCTGTTTACGATAAGGAGGTATTAACGCCCAATCTCCTTTTCGATAGGCATAATTGAACATACCTTCAATTACCAATTCTTCCCGACCCTTTTTACTTTTACCCAGAAAAGCCTTCAAGGTGTTCCGACTATCAAGTTTATCCGGATAAGTTTGTCCCAACAGTCCGGCAAATGAAGCCAACAGATCCATCTGACAAACAAAAGCGTCGGATACTCCTGGTTTTACCATAGCGGGCCAGCGCAACATAAACGGCACACGTACTCCTCCGTCATACATCGTCGTCTTCCAACCGCGAAGAGGGCCTGCCGGACGGTGCTTACCAACCAACTCTACTGCTTGGTCCTTATATCCATCATCCAACACAGGACCGTTATCGCTCGTCAATATTACAATCGTATTTTCTGCCAGTCCCAACCGGTCCAGTTCTTTCAAAAACTCATCAACACACCAATCAGCTTCGAGAATAACATCTCCGCGAGGCCCCATACCCGACTTGCCAATAAAACGTTCATTAGGTACTCTAGGCACATGCGGCTGATGCAGGCCATAATAAAGAAAAAAAGGACGCTCTTTATTATCTACGACAAATTGCTTCGCTTTTTGAAGAAATAACTGTGCCATATCCTCATCCCGCCATTGTGCTGCCTTTCCCCCTTTTTGGAAACCAATACGGGGCACTCCATTCACTATCGAACCGGCATGCCCGACACTGGGATGCATTCTTAATAATTCCGGATTATCTTTTCCGGTCGGCTCTCCGGGAAAGTTCTGCTGGTAACTGACATAGATCGGGGCGTCCGGATCGTAGTTCGCCACCTGCCCGTTCTCGATGAATACGCAGGGGACGCGGTCTGCCGTCGCCGCCATGATATAGGAATAATCAAATCCCAGATCGCCAAGGGCGGTGGGGAGTGGGGCGTTCCAGTCTTGCTCTCCCGCTTTGTCTCCTAGGCCAAGATGCCATTTGCCGATAGCGGCCGTGGCGTATCCCGCGTTCTTGAACATATCGGCTATCGTATAACGCTCCGGTCGTATGATCATTCCGGCGTTTCCCGCGGCGATGTCCGTTCCCGGGCGGCGCCATGCGTACTCTCCGGTTAGCATGGAATATCGGGAGGGCGTACTGGTAGAGGCGGTCGCGTGAGCGTTGGTGAAGCGGATACCGTTCTTGGCGAGCCGGTTGATATTCGGGGTTTTCACTTGCGTGCCGTCGTAGCATTCCAAGTCTCCATATCCCAAGTCATCCGCATAGATGAACAATATGTTTGGCGTTCTAGGTGTAATGTCTTGTCTCTGTTGGGCTTTTGCGATACCGGCTGTAAGAAGCGAGGCACCGATCCCTACGATAAGTGTTGATTTCATGTTGTTTATTATTTAGATGTTCTTGTTGTGTATCTGCGATTTCTTATTCATGGCATGTTCTATGGACATTAATTGAATTATATACAAAAATAACCAAATTATTTCAGAATAAGGGTAACCACACCAAAATATCTATGAGATGGAGCTTAGGAAGAAATGCTTTTTGGCTCTGGTTAAAAGGGGGGCTTATCGTATATTTTCATGTACGCTCTTGCTCCTTATCGTATAATGCTGTAAAAAGTCGTACGTGTTTCCCGAAAAACATGTACGACTTTTTACAGAAACACGTACGTGTTTTTCAAAAATCACAATCGTGTTTTTAAGGTGTTGATATTAAGCAATTTATATATTTGTGCCATTTGTATACCTTATTGTATATTATTATTACCAAGACGGAACACGCACCGCCTATACAAGGGTGGGTAACGAAAGTGTAGAATGTAATTCCCAACAATTACTTTCATTGGTATTGAAGGGCACGCACATGACTTAGGATTCACTTTCTACTCCAGTAGATGCCAGCAAACATTCTTTCGTCATCCTTACCAATACATTTCGAGAGCAAACCCATCAAGAATGGAATGACAAATATTTGGAATCATTCGGTTTGGTCACATCAGACGGCAAACTTACCAATGCCGGATTGCTATTTGTGGATAATTGCACCGTATTCCAATCACGCCTATTCTGTACTCGTTGGACTGGGTTGTATAAGGATGATGCCATCAGTTCCGTAGAGCATCGGGCAAACCTTGTGTTACTTTTAAAATATGGAATGGACTTCATCAAAAACTATACAATGAGTGGCTGGGTAAAGATGCCCGATTATCGTCTCAATCTTCCCGACTATTCCGCCCGTGCAATCTTTGAAGGATTAGTAAATCACCTAATCCATAGAGATTACACCGTAATGGGTGGTGAAGTGCATATTGACATCTATGATGACCGTATAGAATTGGTATCACCGGGCGCAATGCTTGACGGTACGCAAATTCAGGACAGAGACATATACAGCGTTCCTTCTTTACGCCGCAATCCTGTCATTGCCGACATGTTTACTCAACTTGACTATATGGAAAAACGTGGTTCCGGTCTGCGCAAGATGCGTGAATTGACAGAGAAACTACCAAACTTCCAGCTTAGCAAAGAGCCATATTATAAAACAGAAGCGACCTCATTCTTCACAACCTTTTATTATCAGAATTGGAGTGAGAATGGCAGAATATCTGTGGAAGAAGTAGCTAATAGAGTAAACACTACTCTTGAAAAGTACGCTGTAGATGAAGATAAGTTCGGAGAAAATGTAAAAAGTGCGGTGAAAACCTTCGGTGATTTACAAAAATCTTCGGTGAAACAAAAACGGTTAGGACGAACAGCACAAAGCATTCTTGATCTTGTGATTTCTGACGGTTCTATATCTCAAGACAAAATGGCAGAGAAAATAGGAGTCAGCAAACGTGCCATTGAAATGCAAATTGCAAATCTAAAAGCCAAAGGACTGCTTGTCAGAGAAGGAGCAGACCATGGTGGCTATTGGCGCATTGTAATTAATCCTCAAAACTAAAAATAAGTATATGGGAATACCTTTCGAACCATCCAGAGCCATAATTGCCGTCCATTTATCGCTTTTTATCTGCTTCATTGCTGCAGATAAATCATAAAACACGAATAGTACATTAATTTAATTAATATTAAAGATGATTTGATTGTCATCATTGGGGCAAAATTATAGATTGACATATTATTGAAAGAAGAACAGACTACATCAAAACTTTCTCAAAAGCTTATTTTAGCTACTTCAACACTTTCTCATGCGATTTATAACTAATTAATTTACTGTACTATAAGTATTTTTTAGATACACATCTTCTAAAATTACCTGATTGCTAACAGAATATAGTTTTTGGCTAAATTTAGAAGAACAGACATAACTTCTCTTTCTGAAAAACATGTGATTTAAGCTATTCAGGCTAAAATTGAATGTTCTTCCTAACAAACTTTTTGGTGAAGTAACACAATAGTGGTGCTATCATTCTTACCAAATATATAAGAATAAAAGAAAAATGTACAAAAATACAACCGGATGTAAAGATTGCCCCTAAAATGAGCAGATGGGAGGTAATACTTTAGAGTTATTATAAGTCAAGCGACCATAACTTTCAATCTGGTATTTTTGTTCCGACATATCCAACATATACCTTCTTATTGGCAGGATCATGGTAAAAGTGTATCCTGCCGGCACCGGGCGTATAACGCAAGTGCCATGAACACAAAAACCTTACTCCCTCCTCAAAACTGAAAGTCAATTCATTTTCTAAGTTATTCAATCTCGTATCGGATTCAGGAGACGCTAAACAATTAAAATCAAACTTGGAACAAGTCCTGTCAAACACCTTGGCAATGCGTTGTAACTCTCCAAGACGATAATAGATTTGTGATATAGTATCCTCATCTTTTATTCCTTTCATCTGGGCATGGGCTGTTTTAGAAAATATCAGATTGGGAAAATGCTCGTCAAGTATAGCCACAAGAATTTTACCTGACCTTGGTAGACTTCTTAGAGAGGTAAGAAAATCCCGATGTACTTCTGTATGACTAAGAGAAGCTATATGTTTGCATGCAGTAGTAGTTTCATATTCTACGGATTCATCATCTAACCGGGTAAGTTTCACATTATATTTGGTCCTTTCCCACTTTTCAGGATGAAGACTTAATGCAACCGTGTTCTCCAGTTCTTCGGAAGCCCATCCCAATCCTTTACACTCCAAAGATTCATGCCCCATATAAAGAACAAGATACTTGTCAACAAGCTCATCATCCGGTTCCAGCGTTTCCATCCGGTTAATGAGAACACTCTTCATGTCATCATCAACAATACCCTTGTCATTCAACATCCTCAGATAAGTCTCCCTACCTAATAAGCACTTGTTATCAATTTGATTACTCCGCTTGATATTTTTAATTCCAAATTCATCCAGGGATTTCAAACACTCGATAAAAGCTGTCAACCCCTTTTTGACTTCCTCACGATCAGAATATGGCGTAAATGACAATTCATTAAAATATGCATTCATCAGTCAATCAATTTAATGAGAATATCATCCCATGTATCGAAGAAATATTCCGGGCGTTTGGTCAGTTTTCCGTTATCTTTGATTTGTATTTCATCTGTGAAAGTTATATTTGTGCCGGAAGAAATATCATGTTGGACAAATATAAGATTGATATCCTTTTCTCCAAGGATACCTTTCTTACGCGCAAGACGCAGGCTATTAAGAATATGGTCGCTATGAGACTCTACAATAACTTGTACCCCATTCTCAACCGCTTGTGCTATCATCATACCTATCTCTACTTGCGCTGCCGGATGAAGATGTGCTTCAGGATTCTCTACAATAATAAGATCCCCCTTTTGTGCTTGCAGCAGTGCAACTACAATAGGAAGTACAAATGTCATTCCAAAACCAACCTGCAATGCGGAAAAATTTTTCCCCATACTTCCTTCAAACTTATATTCCAGTTTGAACTTAGAATCACTGATACTGTTGGATATGGTTTTCATTGGCAATGCCATTATCTGCGACATCCATGCATTTACATTTTCAGTCAGCTGGTCGGCTCCTTGGGGAAGTTTGCTGTTCTTCATGCCCGGCAACCCTATTTTTTGGTTGGCATTGGCAGCATTGTTCAAATATGCAGGAGTTAGCTCACCTTGAACGCCTAATCTGGTATTAAAATTACGTTTATATTTTTTCTCATATTCGCCCCTTGGTCCTAACCTCTCAGCACTTAAAAAGATAAAGCTTGGACGGAATAATGATAAATCTTCCAAAGATCCGGTACTGGAAAATGAAAATGGCAATTCTATCGCGTTAGCTATGGACGCATCCAACTCCCAACAATAATCATTCAGTTTATTGCCTTCCAAGGAATTTTCATCTACGATATCTATTGATACTTTCCTGTCGTTGGCCTTAAAGTAACATAAACTTTCGGCAGTCTCTAAATCCACTAAATCTCCAGTTAGTGAAATGGGATGACCGGTAGTAAGGTTCTTAATGTTATAGTTATCTTTCAAAAGCAATAAAGACTGTATTATGCTAGACTTCCCCATGCCATTGATACCGGTTATCAAGGTCAGAGGAGCTATATTGAAAGTCTCTTCTTCAAATGCTTTGAAGTTTTTTAATGTCAGTTTCTTAATCATTGAAATGCATATTTACTTAATAAATTCCTGAAAGTAGAGAAATAAGGAAAACCTATTTTAGAAGAGCTATTAGAATAAATTTCAATGAATTCTTCTAAAAAGCGCACCTTTTTAGAAAGTAAGTTCTGAAAATCATGGTCATTAAGCTCAGCCAGACAACACATACACATATCATAAATATCTTTATTCCACATTTTGCTCCATTTTATATACAATACACTCTTCTGCGGTTTTCTAAAAAGATACTCGTCAAATAATCGGATGGCACGATATAATGTTTCTTCAAATTGTTTCTCTATACGTTGATATTTAGAATCGCTAATATCTTCCAAAAAAGTCATTGCGCGAATCAACGCTTCTTCAACGCTTTTCATATTGCTATCATAACAACTATTGAAGGCAACAAAGTGAGTAGCGTACTCAAGATCCTCCAACTTTCCATGAAAAACCCTGTTCGCACTGAGCTCCACAAACAACGGCAATTCAGACAATCGTATTATAAAAGACACTGATCTTCTATTAAAAAAAAGACACCGGATATCTTGATTTGATAAACGTTCGCCCGTCTCATTTATTCGGTGAAAAATATTATACCGGATATGGGGAGGTGTACCGGGGTTAATTACATAAGATACTATTTCCGTCTCTAGAAAGCGTGCTTGTAAATAACCGGGTAAGTCTTTAAAATACCTGTTAGAACACTGATCAGAAAGATATTCTAAATATTCCAGACGAAAAGCATTATTCACAAACTCGTATATAACCGATAATCTATGAAAACCATCAATTACTTTCCAAGGAACATCGTTGCCATCAAAGTAGAATATCTGGGTAGGTAATTTTAGAAGCAATGATTCAATAAACAGACTTTCTTGCTTTCTTGACCAGGATCTTTTTATGAGCGGAGGTCTTTCGTCAAGAAATAAGTCAATCTTATGATCATGTATCATATTGAGTATTTGCCCCAATCTGAAATGCTGTAACCTAACATCTATACTATTAGGATCAAATTGACTATGATGATTATATCTGATCATTACGAAAATAATTATTGCTTTATACTGCAAATATACAACATTTCTATTACTATTAAGGCTACAGCATTTTTTTTAAAACAATCTTTTTATTGTTTAGATGACATTATTATCATTTATTACAGGCTTAATATTGAATACTTAGAAAAAACATGATTAAGATGAGTCGAGTATGCAGAAGAACCGGATGGCATTTTCAGATGAATAATAAACAAGTGAACAGTAATTAAAGAAACACAACTAACGAACAATCATACAGTACTAAAATGTTTTTTTCTTTCCTTTGAAAAAGGTATAAATATTCTTCTCATCATCTAATAAATTTTGTATTTAATATTAAAATGGAAATCAAGACAGAGCCTCGTGTAAGTTCTGTCTTTTCCATTCTATAAGCCATACAGATGTACTATTGATATCCCCTGAAGCAGCTAACAAGAAAAAAAGGGAAGGTAGCAAAGAAAACTCTTTCAGACATTCCACCACCCTCCCCGATTTCAATTACTATTATTTCATATTACCCATTTTTTATAAAATAGCACTTACTTCCATTATACCATATTTCAAACCCCTTCGATTTAAGTTGTTCCATGATAGGAACCGGCTCAAACGGTGCAGTAAGTTCCATGATTTCACCCTCCTTAAGCACTTTGGATAAGCGAATAATCTCCGCCATTGGACTTGCACCCATATCTATCATGGGACACGCATCATAACGGATCGTTATCTTACTTTCGTCAAACCATCCGGGAGTAATATCCATATTCTCATTAAGCTGTTCTTCCATCTCCATCATTTCACCCGATGATAGCCCCACAGCTTTTCGTAAAGCCTGAACCATCCGTGCAGGTGAAATTCCTGCTATTTTTGCAGCCTGTTGCAGCGATGTCACTTTAGCAACTGTTCGGCGTAAAATAGGATTTTTCAGTTTAGCAAATGTTGGTGATAACTTCAGTAGTTGTTCCTCTAGTTGGGGATACGCACCAAGAAGTTCAGCAACCTTGGTTTGTAAGTTTATCTCCATAATTCACGATTTTGACGAATAAGAAAGTAAACGCTGGTCACCTTCCAATTTCCGAAAATCAGTGATATCCTGTGTCACCTCAATTATGCCAAGATATTCATCGTCTTTCCCCCTAAGTGCAGTATATTCTATATAAACAAAACGTCCTTTGAAGTTTGATATCCAAAAAGCCGCCTTGCTTTCTTTGCCACTCTTAAAGTCGTTGATAATCTGTTCTACAATATGAACGCTTTGCGGTGGATGGCACAGACGTACATCACGTCCGAGAATAGAACGATTACGTTCAAAAACCCGTTTTGGGCTATGCGAAAAGAACTTCACCTTATCGTTTCCATCCACAAAAGTAATATCTATTGGAAGAGTGACGAACAATGCCTCAAGTTCATTCATATCAAAACTCCCTGAAGAGAGCCGGATCGCATTACCGGGTAAGAAAACCGGTTCTTTTGAAGCTGTACTTTCCGGTTTCCATTCCTCCTGTGGATCAATAAGACAAAAGCCGTAAACCGACGTCTCGACATAAATCTGATACCAATCTTCCTCTGTCAATGTATCAAGTGCCATTGGCAACAATATTTCTTCCTCCTTCATCACCATGCCTTCGATAGCTTCAAGAGCTGGTTGCAACACCAAAGAAATTACAGTGGCAAGTTCTTCTTTTGTAGCACCTTTAGCGTGGCTCAACGCTTCGCGTGCTGCTTTTAGTAACTCCCGGGTTTCATCATGTTTGCCCCACATCACTTTGGGAGGTCCCGTAATGCCCGCTTTCTCCAAAAAGGGAAACAGCAGATACTCTTTTCGCAAGTAATGTTTATCAACATCAGAAAGTTCATTGAAGAGGTATTGCAGTTGCAATAAATAATTATTCGTTTCTTCTTCCGTCGCGATGCCCAGTTTTTGAAAAATTAGTTCAATCCGCTTGATGCGCTCTTCCAGGGCTCTGTTCTCTTGTTTGAAAGTATCAACCGGATGTCCGTTAGGAACAGATTTAGCGGTAGAAGTATCTATACTCCCATCAAGTACGGCAGTGTGTATGTCACAAAATCGCAAGACTTCCTCTTCGGGCAGCCCCTCTGCTATAAGTTGCTGTTCCACTTCCACCACCTCGTTGTACGGAATGGAATTTAGTAATTGAATCAAGCGTTCTTTTACTTGTTCCGGTGCTTCACCACTATGTAATTGAAGGATCAGATGCTTGAGCAAATCCTTCCTCTTTTCCGAATTATTAATCAGTTCACTCATTGCTTCCTCCTTTTATCATAGTTAATAACATTTTGAAACGTTCAACCGCATGTAATGCGTGGGGAACATTAGCCGGCATAATGATCATCTCACCTGCTTTCAATCTGTGAGGATTACCTCCGACACGTATTTCAACTTCTCCATCAAGAACCTGTACCAGAGCATCAAAAGGTGCGGTATGTTCACTTAACCCTTGTTCTTTATCGAATGAGAATAAAGTAACATTTCCCGCCTGATTTTTGCTTATCTGTTTACTTACTATTCCACCGCTGGCATAATCTATCTCTCCAGCAATATTAAATACTGTTGCATATGCAAATGTTGTATTAGTTTTCATATCTCACTTGTTTTTTAATTGATTGATGCAAAATTAAGGCTATTCTAAGATAGAATTTGTAACAGTTGTTACAAAGCATCATAAATATCCTTATCTCTGCTACGAAGATGTACAATTGGTATATTGTAGAAACAAGTATAACTGATGTATGGTTCGCCCCAGACATTAATCTTTCAATAACGCATCATGGAGATATCTAATATCAATTCTTTTCTTGTAAAACAGTGTTCACCCTCCGAATAGCCAGCCACCAATAAAGCCCCGCAGATTGACCGCCGCCTTATTTTCAATAATTAATTTATTCCCTTCTATTTCCGCCTCTTGCCTCTACTATCAAATAACACAGGGTGCAGAAACGACAGCAGTTCCTCCTTACTGTATAATATCCGCATATAAATAAACAGGATATCATATAAAGACGGGTACATACTCTCCGAAACAAGATAATACTCAAAATCAGTAAGCACCTTCATGAAACGACCACGGATAGGCAACTGACGGCAAGGAGTTATTTCCTTATCCCCCTCCTTCTTCAACTCATCCAAGTAAGAGACATTGCTGCCAATCTTTATGCGGTTACAATTGATTATCACATACCCTGAGCATACGAGTGCAGAGCATACAATCGAACATCCCGGGGGTAGCAAGGTAAACTCCCCGTTGCCAAGCAAATATTCATCATCATTTCCTACCTTCAAACGGACAGCTCCTTCAAGAAGAAAGAACAACGGTAAGTATCACTTCCTGTCATTTCATTCGAAGTTCTTAAGTTTATGATATAACAACATCACTTTTCTACCAAACTTCCCATTGGAAGTCCACGTAGTATCAGGTCCCGTACCAGAACTGTTATCCGGATTATCTCCCATTCTTTTCATTCGTTTTTAAGTTTATTAGGAAGCAGGCAGATATTCATTCAGCCACGCATCCAGTTTATTATAGTCCGCATCCTTCAGGATCACACGCTTCTCACCGTCAAGCGATAAAGAGAAGGAATAGCGCGGATAGCGTACAGCTTATCTTTCACAACCAGCTCCTCGGTACCGTCACAAGTATTGAGCCAACCAGCGGGTAAAACATCCCGGCAGGACTCCCACGCATCAGCATCACCGTCAGGATAAAAAGCAAGAATCTGCATTCTACCGCTTTCCACAAGTCCCGCAACAGAAGGCAGTTCACCAAGCATCCTCTTTGTGTGCCTACAGTCAGGACAATCAGGATCATAAAAATACAATAGCGTGTATTCAGACTGCAAACCATGTAACCACCCTTTACGACCGTCATGTAACATATACAAAAAATCCGAAGCTATAGATCCCGGACGGTTCTTCTTGACCTCCCCCAGCTGATACAGAGGACGTATACGTTCAGGATCACCATCATTAGTGTTACGAAGCACATAATCCAGAACCAAAGAATACAATTCCTCATTACG
>ERZ791618.903-NODE-903-length-11939-cov-1.788792_pt1 | contig 11939 bp, 17 predicted proteins | sample MGYA00510059_ERZ791618 | MGnify/ENA primary metagenome ERZ791618 (study PRJEB30046, sample SAMN00715159) | human gut metagenome | study: EMG produced TPA metagenomics assembly of the A metagenome-wide association study of gut microbiota in type 2...
GTAGCCAATGTGATTGAATAACTCTTAATAGTGAAGACCGCTTGAATTGTACGGTTCTTCGTGATTTCCCATCCCGGATACGGGTTGGTCGTTGACTCACCACCTGTTTCGTCAACCCACTTCGTGAAATTGTACCCAGTCGCAGGAGTCGCAGTTGACTTAACAGATGAACCATAATCATAAGTTCCTCCTCCAGATACCGTTCCCGCTCCAGTGGGCGTGATGGTGAATGAAAGGGTGTATCTGTTAAGCGTCCGAGCACCAATTGCCGTGAATGTTCTGTTCGCTGTGATATTAGATACGCTCAATGAAAGGTCGGACGATATTTTCGTGTCACCCTCATACCATCCTGTGAAGGAATATGTATATTGAGCCGTATTCGCTAACAATGTAGCCACCGCAGTTGCTGTCCCACCCCAGTTAATCTTCTCAGACGTCTTATTGATAGTGTTGATATAATCACCTTTCGAATAAGTAACAGTCCAAGTCGATGTGGCTTGCGTGATAGTTACTGTTCCAGTCACTGAAGATGTCGAACCCGTTACAGAAACTTTTCCTGTACGTTTCCCCACAGTATTCTTTGGGATTGGAATTTGCATTGAAAAGACGAACTCATCAACCGCTCCTGGGTCGTCAGGTATTGACGTCCCGTTCACGGTCAATAAGCCATTAGCGGTATAATTCGCAGGAAGAACAATAGGGATATCATTCCCTGTACCAAGGGAAAAGGTTATCTTCGGTGAGTTGCTCTTTCCAGAAACAGTTATCGTCGAAGCACTTCCCCCACGTCAAATGACGTTTTGTCCAGGGTAATATATTCGGCAGTTGGCTCTTGCTTTACTTGGTACGATTTTGCCGCTTCAATTCCTTTGACGACAGCGGTAACGACTGTCTGGCGTTCCAAGCGTCCTTTGTGGATTGTGCCTGAATTCGTCAGAGTAGCGTTTCCCTCTCCCGCCATAGGATTTACGGTCAACCAAGAATCTTTCGCCATACCTTAAATTCTTTTTAAATAGTTACTAACTAACAGTCCAAGGCACATTCGTGCTGACTTGGAATGTCTTACTTCCACCAGCAGCGTCGTAATCCAACGAGGTCGGTGTAACATCAAGATAATTAATCTTAGCAACCAGACTCACTGCTTCCTGAGCCGTAAATGTATAGGTCGCATTCGAACTCACCTTAGATGAACCACTGTACCATCCGTCAAATACGTCACCACTCTTCAACAAGTTACATTTCACAGTAACTTGGTCTCCAACGTTCACTTCCGCTGTTGCTGTCGCTCCCGCAGTACCATTATTGATTTGAACCGTTCCTCGACTTGTAACATCGGAATTGACTGAAAGAGTAACTTGGAACGCACCCTTCGCAATGTCTTTCAACATCACATAGTCATTATTTCCGTAGGAAGCCAAAGCATCAGCGTCAAATTTATTGGTTGCGACAAGTTCCTTCTTGCGGACGTAATCGTTAGCAGCCACGCCAATGTCGCCAGGAGTTATCCCAACACTGTCGGCAGCCTGTTTCGATGTCGCATACGGATTATTTGCCATGATTAAGAAGTTTTTCCAGCACCTGACTGGCAATCTACATATTTCTTGAAAACGATATTTCCTGATACGGAATTAATCTTGTCGATAATTCCTTGCCCAGTGAGTTTATCAAGAATGTTCTTTTCCGTCAGATTGTTCAAAATGCTTGACGGATTGTCTTGCTGAGTCTGAACCGCTGTCAGCAGTTCGTCGACCTTTGCTCCTGTAAATTTCGATTTGTACGCCATATCTTTCTTATTTTAATGGTTATTCTTTCAATACACCAAAGTCCTCCCCAGTACTATCCTGGAACGGCTCGTCACTATCAAAAGGAATGAACGGTTCCCGAAGACCCAGTTGAGTAATCGTAAAGGAAGATGTCAAGGGGATAGTCCCTTCGGTGATTTTACCTGTTACAGTCATTCTCCTGTCGAACCCCTCATTCGTTTCAACTGAAAGAGGGACAACAGCCGTCATGACTGACGGCTGTGCCTCTACTTTGCTTTTCTTTAACCGTTTCTTTCCCATTATTTCTAAACGTGTTAGGACAATTCCCAAGAAGTATTAGAAACGATAGTCTGAGATACGGCAGCACCACTGGCTTCAAGAGTGATTGTCTCCTGACCGAATGAGAATACAGGGTCACCAGCAGATTGCTTGATTTGAATCTGAGCCGACTGACCTCCAGCGGTCGTTACTTTCATTGCTGCAGTCAATTCGTCAATTGTCGTATTTGCTGCAATTCCAGTGAAAGTGATACTGAACTCAAACTCCTGCTGTGCTCCAGGGTCGCCAGTGATAGCCACATTATTGGTGGTTTCTACTCCACCAGCGGTGTACTTCGAAGGAAGAGTCAATTTAAGACCTCCTGCAACCACCGCACGAGTCTCAAGGTTAACCAATTCGAAGTTCAACTTCGAAGAGTTGGTTTTACTGTAATCGTCAGAGTTCCACCTGCTTTTCAACAGTTGTTTCTGCTCCATTCGTAAATGAAACGAACTCAGGTTTTCCTTTCTGGATAACCTTGTAAGTTTTATTCGGCGAAACTCCAACCGCCACACCTGTTACAGTCGTTTCACGCTGTTCACGACCTGTGTGAACTGTACCCGTGTTCTGAACTGTCGCATTACCGTTTCCCGAAGCGGGATTGACGGTCAACCATGCTGCCTTTGCCATAATAACAAACGATTTTATAAATTAAACTAAATTTTATCACCAACAAAGATACAAATAATGAGGGAGAAATACTACTGCAATCTCCAAGGGGTCTTCGCTTCAATCTCCTGTTCACCTTTGTTGTTCATCTCATCAAGCCATACATATCCCGAACCAAACTTGAACAGTTCGTCACCAACTGATAACACCCAATCAGTATTCAAATAGATAGTGTTCTCACCTGTTGCTAACAGTGAATCCAGCCATACATACGGATTTGAAAATTCAAAATATTTGTCCAAAGGAGGCGGAACCCATCCTGGGTCTGACCCAACAGGTATCGCATCCTCAATGATAAATCTCCTCACAATTTCAGGTCGAATGATAGAAGCATAATCACCAATGTCCTCGACCTCTATTGATACGTTCTTGACCAATATCGGCTGTGGAAACAAAGCGTTTTCCGCTATCAATTCATTCGTGCTGAAATCGAAGTAAGCAAACTCCTCTTCAAATGTATTTCTGGCTCCAATAAGCAACGCATATATAACTTCCCCCATCAGAATTGACTCAAGCATATTCTCACTGAAGCACATCAAATCAATCTTCGACAAGGCTGGTTGACGGAACCCCTCACGTTCATATTCAGTCCCACCAAACGTGTCTAATACGGGTGCACCATAACCGCCAAGCGGTGCTGGCTTATCCGTAGAACGTCCTGGCTCCCTTACGATAATACAGGGAAGATGACTTTTATCCTTTGGATATTCCATCTTTACCTGTATCTTTCGGGGACTCGTATTAGTTCTCAGGAACAGTTTCTTTGCTTGCTCATAGAAGTCAAAAGAACCGTCCCTCGTCCCATAGAACATATGGTAGAGGAAGGTCTCATGCTCCGGCACACTTTCGTAATCATACTGAATGTACTGAAGCAACCCATCGACTATCTGTTTTATTCTCGCAATTAAAATCATCTTTATAATTGATTTAAAAATTCATCAATCGCCATGTCAGCAACCTCAAACACCTGTGCCTCGTCGAGTGCCCTGTCCATGAACTTCCGAGGTTCAAATCCCGGATTTATCCAACTTAACGGGTCGCTCTTATCACTCACTCTTCGGAATGTGAAGTATCCCCCACGATTCTCCTTATCAGTAGAAGCGATATCAATTCGTACAAGTCCTTGATATTGAGGTGCTTTGTGAGTATAAGCCGGAATGATTCCTTCGGCTGTTTGAATAGGTTTACGCTGTCCAAGTTGTGCGTACTGTATAGGAAGCTGATTCTTCTTTACAGGCTGCCCACCGTTACTCTTAGCAATATCGTAAATCTCTTTCGGCAGCCGATTTTGAAACACCATTGATTCCGCCACAGCATCAGGAGTAGCGTACCGAAACGGAATTGTCAGATACCAACCCCCACTCGCAGATGTCTTCTTCTTTGAGGAGTTGGAAAATCCTGGCTTCATGTCAAAGGGAGCCTTCCCCTCTTCAAGAGCCAAAGCCAACCCGTCCTGTCCGGGAGCAAGCCCAAACACCACTTCCGTCGGGCTCACCCTGTCAACGTACATGGCATTCTTATACAGTTTTCGGGTCTTCTTTAACTCTCTATTGACAAGGTTCTCCCACTTGTTTACATACTCAGTCACCACCCGATTGATAATCTCACCACCGAGTTCCTGAGCCTGCGAACCTGTAAGAGCAAACTCCGCTACGATTTCACTCAAATCAACGTGTATCGGAATCATTGTCGTCGTTATATATTATTCCACTTCCATCGTAATTAGGACGCTGCATATCTATTAGGTGAGTTCTCCGCCCCACACCCTGTATCGGCATCTTGAGGATTTGAAACTGTCCGCTCTTATTATCCTTACCTAACGAGGCTCGGATTTCGTGAGGCATATCGATGATATGGTATTCCACCCTGTGTTTGTACAGAACTGAAACACCTGTCTCCGGAGGAACGTTCCCTGGAGAAAATCTCAAACAATACGGGTTCTCGGGAACTATCTCATAGACTGATGGGTCTAACTTGATTAACGGGGACTCGGAATCCTTAAAGGTGTACACTGCCACGATACCATCCTCTATTGGGGCATAAGAGAGAAAAACAGCAACCTCGTCACCTATCATCTCCCTCGCCACCAACATTTCCGTAAACGAAGCATATTCATCCTCTACCGTCACTCTATCAAAGTAGGAAAGGAAGTCTTTATCTTCATCCCGAACGGTTATCGCAGCCGTACCCATCAATTCCGGAGCCCATTGAACGTACTGTGTATTCCTGTTCAGACCTGTTACAAGTGCTTTGGTTCTCCTCGGATTTACGAAGAAGTATCCAAAGCCGTGACAGTTCTGACAATCAGGTAACGGACTGCCCGAGTTTCCCTGACATGGACAGCGTATTGCCTTTTCACAGATTATATCATATCCGTGCGCCCAAATAACTGAATTGAAGTCATTCGGGCGAAAACTCACTTGAGGCTGTCCATATAAGGACTGCTCGGGAGCCTCTGATATAGGTCTTTGTCCTGCCATTATACGTATCTCCTTTCATTATTAAAACGCTCATTCTGTGAGCGACTCATCTTTAACCGTGTTTCCGCAGAATGCTTTCTTCCAAGAAAAGGCTTTCGACCTTTTCTGGCTTCTGACATCTTCCTACGAGTTTCCTCAGAATGTTTCTTACCAACATGAGCAGCAAGTAACTTCTCCTTGATATATTCCGGCATCGGAACCCCTTTATTCAACGGAGTTTTCCCTTTGTGAATTTTCGACATTTTCTGCCTAAACTCTTCTGTCACTTCTTTACCTGTGCCGTCGCCACCTGGAGTTGAATTGTACCCGTTTTTATACGAATCAAAGTGTTCAATACAGGCTTTCTCAAACAAAGGTAATCTTTCAATAGGAACATCGTCAAGCAAGCATTCCATGTGAAAATGTTCTTCGCCATATTTTCTAATCGCTGAATGAAATTGAAACTTATCTTTGTGATTCAACGACGCATATACGTGTTCATGAAATCTTCTCGAAAGTCTTCTTGAAGTTATTCCCACATATACTTTATCGTTTATGTCATTCCAGATAATATACAATTTCCCACCTCTTAGCATACCACGAATTTTATTTCATCATAAATTAACTTTATTCGCTTCACTGTCTCCTTGATTTCACGTTCATACTGAACCAATCTCGCCCCATATCCTGCGTTGGTTGCTGATGATGTTGAACTAATTGATTGACTCAACCCGTCAACCCCTATCGACTGGGCAGCGATACCCGCACCCAATATCAAGTCACCAGCAATTCCAAGTGGTCCGAACGTAGCCAATTTCCCCGTCAGATTGATTAAGTCCATAGGCATATGGTCGAGGTCAAAGCCTGTAATATACTGGAAGTCCCAATAATCCGGAATCATCCTGAAGTGCTGGCTTCCCAATTGGGTTGTCAGACCACTCAAGATGACCTCAGCATTGGCAGTAGCAACAGCCGAACCCGTGGGAACGATTGAAACTCTTCGCTTATATAGACCATAACTGTTCTGGTGAGTTGTCAGCCATTGTGTCGGATAGGAAATTTGCTCAAGATTGTTGAACCGTCCCGTCAACGATATCGGTTTGTTGACGGGATAGTTCGTGAACAGAATAGGGAAACTCTGCCAATAGTCGGCTCGGTAAAATGTCAACTTCTCTTGGTCAATGAACTGGCGCATCAGTTTCAGGTTGAAGAAGTTCTCAACCTCTCTTTGAGCAGCCTGTATATAGAACCGCATACTTTCACTGCTGAAAGAAGTCCCGTCGCCTCCCTGTATGGTTATCCCATACAGGTACAAAGAAAAAATCTCCGTGGGATTAAATATCATCCCCGTGTTCTTTCTATACTTCATTGTCAAAACAAGTTGTCCCATCTCGCATTACTCTTTAGAAGCGTTTACCAAAAATTCGATGATTTCGGCTTTGGTCTTTTCAGCGATAGCGGTCATGTCAATACCACCCTCTTGACCAAAAGCAATCAGTTCATCTTTCTTCATTGCACCCAATTCCTTGCGGAGAGCAGCCTCTTCCTCTTCCGGAGTAGGAGTTTCCTCACCACCTTCGCCACCTGTTACTTCGGGGTCAGCGTCTCCTTGAGTTTCCTCGCCTGTACCCTCTGTTGGGTTCTCTACGATAGTTTCAGGCGCAGGGGGTGTAACTGTCTCGGCTGGGGGAACGGTTCCCGCAGCGAGTTGAATACGAGCCTCGTGTTCACGATTGTATTCGTTCTTCCAGTTTTCAACCTTTGCTCAAGTTCCTCAATCTTCTTTTTGTTCGCTGTATTGACATTTGTCAGGCGAGCAATCTCTTTCTTGTACCACTCTTCACGGTCTTTGAAGTCTGACTTCATCTGAACCTCTTTCGGGGTTTCGAATACAGGCTGTTTGCCGTGCTCGTACAGGTCGGGGATTCCTAACTTGAGGACTTCCTTACCAAAGTCGTCTTCGACTTCAGCAACACAATTCACGAACTTCACGTTCTTACCATTGTAATTGATGGTTTTGTTTCCCGCTTTTCTGTTAAACAGTTTCATAATTCTTTGAATTTATTTATGATTATAAAATTAATGGGGATGGGACATACACCCCATCCCCATCATTATAACGTAATTGTCCTCGTTATTAGGTAGTCGGCAGACCAATCTTACCGATGTTGATAATACGGGCAATCTTTCCAGGCATATACTCTACCGGAGTTCCGTAGTTCAATACAGAGAATGAACGTCTCGGACCAACAATAGCGTAATCCAGTTTCATTGTACCACCCAGTTCCAGATACTCAATCATTTCACTTCCGTTGAAGTAAACGAGAGCAGACTTGGTTCCGGCAATCCAACGGTTGCGGTCATGAACCTCTCCCGGATTAGCACCGTCCCAACCAGCAGCAAGTTCAGTCTTGCTAACTTCGAAGATAGGATAGAAATCAGCGATGCCTTTGTCGACCGGATTTGCTTCGGTACGATAGATGACATAACAGGTTTCAGGATAAGCCGAAGAGTTTGCACCAGCAAACTTCAGAGTCACAGACTGAGTTGCGCCAACAGCCTGTTCAGCGTCGTTCAGCAAAACGGGTTCAGACTCTCCGTAACGGTTCTTCGCTGTAACAGCATAGAAGTAGTTACCAGCGTGAACAGAACCGAACATTCCCTTTGCGTCAACGGCAACAGCGACAGGAGTCGTAACATCCTTAATAGGAGCGTTCGGAGCCTTGTCAGAAGTCTTACCACGACCCAACTTAATCGGCTGGTTGAAGTCGAAGTATTTGTCCGCTTTGATGTTCACCTTACCAAACTGAGTGGTGATGTCGTTTACCGACTGACCCATAGTTGCGCCCACAACGCCACCAGCCATACCAACGATAACACGTTTAGACTCGTGGAAGAGTTTCACGTAGTTGTTGAATACGACAGGGGAAGAAACGATACGGTCGATGATACCGTTTCGGTCGTTTACAACTGCCTGAGCAGCGTCCTCAACCAAAGCGTCATTCAGAACAGAACCGTTTGCGTTCAATACGGCAGGGTCTCCGAAGTAAGCGTCAAGCACCTGTTCAGAAGTTTTACCCAGCAAGCCACCTGTGATATCGTTGATACCAGCGATGTGCTGTGCAAATACACCGTCGAACTCTTCAGGAACTTTTGCCGAGTCAGCGTCAATCACTTTCTTGTCAAGGATAGTCTGAAGCAAGATGGTCTTGTTTTCAACTTCCTTGGTGTACAGTGAACCAACGACAGTCTTGACAATCATACCCGGATGAGTAACCTGTCCAGTCACACCTGTGAACTTGACAACGATTGACTTCCGACGATATACAGAGTCGGTCTCAGTAGGAGTTTCGCCTTCCTGATTGAAGATGCCCACTTCCTGACCATACTTGTACAACTGATTGTACTGATGAACAGTATTGTCAATCTTCTGACGGTTCAACTCATTCCAGAACACCAACTGGTCCAAACGGTTTTCAAGGTTCTTCAGCACAGAATCCAAGGATTCAGGTTTCAGACCTCCACCGTTATTCAATTGGTCGTTGTACTGCATACCAGTCAACAGACCTGCTTCCATCGCCTTCAAGATTTCATCCGAAGACATACTTTCCAACGGATTTGTAGCCTCCGTTCCATTGTAATTGAATAAATCCATTTTCGTATATTATTTAAAGTTTCGTACGAAATTATTTCACGAGGCGAACGTTCTTCTTGTTATACATATACAAGGCTGCGTCTTTACCTATGTCCCCACCAATCGGGTCAAGCAAATAGGCAGTTGTATTGTCGCGCAAAGACTTCTGGATTTCGGGGTCGGCTTCCTCGTCAATCGATTTAGCAATCAACTCACGAACAACCGCACGGTCTCTCGAAATGCTCAGAACTGTTTTGTTGTCCTCATCCTTAGCACCGCCACCCTGTTCAATGCTTTTCTCGATGATAGCCTTGCTCAGACCAGCACTCTTGAATTCAGGAGCCGAATTTCCGAAAGCGATAATCGCCTGTCGCATACCGTCCAAAGATTTTTCAATCTTGTCAGTAATCGGCTCAAGAGCCTTTTCTACGATAGCCGGAATAGACTTCAGCAGGTCATCTTGAGACTGATTGAACTTGCCAAGCAAGCCGTCTTCAATACTCTTGATGATGTCAGCAGAAAGTGACTTCGCAATGTCGTCCTTTTTCTTGTCGCCATCGCCACAGCCGTTACCCTTTTCGAGGTCGGGGTCGTCATCGTCTTCTCCGTCTTTCTTGTCAGGGTCTTTCTTGTCCTTGTCTTTGTCCTTTTCCTTCTTCTCGTGATTTCCATCACCGTCGCCTTCGCCATGGTCATCCGGACCACTTTGAACCGACTTTTCCAATTTGATTGAGCCGGATTCAATCCAACCAGCAATCACCTCTTCTGTAAACCCACTGCCAAGCAATGATTTTACGAGGTCGTCATTTTTTTGTTCATCAGTTAATTGTACCATACTACTTTAATTTTTCGGATTAAAAATATTACAAAATTTCTTTTCCCTAAAATGAGTCATCAAATGCCCTCTTGGATAATACGGAATTTTGAATCGATGACAATCCTCTTATTCCCTATCACCTGTTCGAACATGACATCACGCTTGAGTTGGCTCTTGAGTAAATCACCAGTAGGAATGAAATCCTGAGATTGAATACCTTTCACGAAATCGATATACGAATTGAAGTTTACAGGAGTAAACGTCAGCGCAATATTATTGATAATTGCCTTCGTGATATGTTTTTCGTTCTTCGGGTCTCGCTCCAAGGCTTTTCCCTCAATAGACATTCCAGGCTTTCTGGTTGAACCGCTTTCGCGCATTTCAATACACTTGTCCCAAAAGGCTCTTGCCTCGGGAGACTCGCTCCATAACTTTCCTTTCACCCAAAATTTGTTATCGACTATCTTCCCGTCAAGCGGTTCACCAATCCAAAACCTACTTTTCAATTCTTTTGCTCGAACTGTTAAGTGGTCAAGATTGAACAAACCATGCTTGAGGAAGTAGTCTATAACGAACCCATTGGGCTCCATTGAGTCACCCTGATAATCTTTGCTGTCGTCACTCGCGATACCCTCAAATATCATATTCTCGTAGCGACGGTCATCACCACGAGGATACTCGGCAGCGTCAGACTTCATGAAGTCTATCGGCAACCAGAAGTTAAAATCATTTGGGGTCTGCTTCTTCATACTTCCACTTTATAAATTTGTGACAAAGTTACAAATCATTTTAGAAAGTTACAAATATCGGGTCTCCAACATAATCGGTTCCACGCTCATTCGCTGCCATAAATTCTTCTTGAGGAGTCCGGACTTTCATGGGTCCAGTCATCAATGAATATTTCATTTCCTCGAGAATACGCATCATGTCGTTGTCGTCCCCTGTAAACACTATCTCAACCTCTGTTAAGCGGTTGGTCGACGGGTCTTCACGGTAACGAGTGTCATGAATAATTAGAGGCTTCACAAATTTGAGATGACCGTTTGTCCCAACTGTTACTTCCTCCGCTCCGCTAATACCTTTCATGATGGTTTCGACACACTTCATCGGGTCTCGTACAGGTACAGAAACTTTTCGTTTGTCCCCATCCATAGATTCCGGTTCAAGCGGTTTCACGGCTTCGATGTCCAAAGCCTTCTTCAGGATTGATGTGAATCCCGGAACGAATGCTTCGGGAGTGATACGTCCTTCTGATAAGGCTTTCATCAGCGGTTTGGCTTCCTCTATCTGATGTGGCTTCATCAGCATGTCAAGAACTATCTCTCCTTGGTCGAAGATAAACGGCTTCAAAGGAATCTGTCCCAAGTCAATGAATTCAGCGAAACAATGTTCCGACGCATCAACTGTTACAGGCTGCAAGCAGTCCACCCAAACTTGGAAATACTTGATATGCGCATCCTCTGTTTTGTGCTCTCCGAGGTACACAATTCCCCTCCCCTCAATTGGGTCAAGATTTGTCTCCTCTTTAAGTTCCCGAAGCGCAGCCGTCTCAAAGTCCTCTCCTGGGTCAACATGACCTCCAGGGATACATACCTTACCAGTAGGAACAAAGTTCTCAACACGATGTAAACGAGGACTCTACCATCCTTGTCAAAAGCAACCACGTCAGCGTACTTTGTCGGCTCGCCTGTAATTGACTTCACGATGTCGAAATACACCTGTTTAGACAGTTTGCCACCACGATAAGCCTCTTCAGCCTGTTCAAGAGCGTCAATACCTTTACAGATGTCACCAACGTCGGGGTCGTTACGGTATGCCTCGAGCGATTTCAATATCTTGTTTCTTTCATTCACGGCTGACGAAACTTCCTTCTGGTGCTCTTTTAGGAATCCTCTGTACTTTTCAAATACTTCGGATTTCTTCTCCTCAGGTAAACCATCCACACCGTCAATGACAGACTTCTGAATTGAAAACTTGTCGGACAATTCCTGACCCAAAGTTTCAAGGTTCGCCAACTGACCTTTCAACTTCCGATAGTCCTCAACCTTTTCTTGGGTTGACTGAATTCCTAAAAATTTCTTCAAGTTCATAATTATCATCTTTTAGACTGTATATTCTTTATTTCCAATTGTTATCTTCGCTCGACTCTTCCGTTCAACCTTTCTCTCATAATTCTTAGGAGGCTCGAACTGATGTGTGTCAGGGTTCCATACATATCCCTTCGGAACATAACGCAAGTCGCACCGACAGAACGGGTGAACAGGGTGTATCGTCGCTTT
>ERZ791618.906-NODE-906-length-11923-cov-2.350101_pt1 | contig 11923 bp, 16 predicted proteins | sample MGYA00510059_ERZ791618 | MGnify/ENA primary metagenome ERZ791618 (study PRJEB30046, sample SAMN00715159) | human gut metagenome | study: EMG produced TPA metagenomics assembly of the A metagenome-wide association study of gut microbiota in type 2...
TGCTTCCAAAGTCTTAGCTTTGGATATTATTTCGGTATGATGACTAAAGCCGATTGAAAGGAAGTCTGACCAGTTAAATTCATCAGCCAGTGGCTGGCGAATTACGCTCAACAGCAATTTTTCATCTAATACCAAATCGCCAGCCACTGGCTGGCGATTTAGAACAGGTTCCCATTCTTCATAGAAAACTCGCATATTCTTTATATTCGAAGTTGAAAATCCCCTTAGCCCCGGCAATTCTTTTTGCAACATAGAAGATATTTGCTCTATTGATCCTTTACCCCAAAAGCCTATACGGGAATTTTTCGACACGTAACGTCCGATGCCGTAATAAAGAGATAGCTGTTCTTTGTTCACCGATGTGGCTGCACGGTACTGGCTGCGCAGAATAGCTTCTTTTATGGCCTTCACCGCTTCTCTATAATTCTGATTTATATCCATTTGCGTTTTGTTATATGCGACAAAAGTACAAAAATAATGCTGGCGAAAAGAGAACAAAGGTGTTTTTCTCTTTTCGCCAGCATACATATTTTGCTGTTCATGGAAAAAGGTTTAATTAACTTTGGATAATATAGACAAAAGAATAAACTAAACCTTAATAAAACACCAAACTCAATCTTTTAATTAACCAATATATCATTTAAATAGCAATCTAATTCTTTATCAATTTCATCATTTTGATATATAACACTTGTAAATGTTTTCGGAATAGCAGCAAAGCCTATATATGCTCCCCATAACATGAAAGCATATTCCTTATATCGGTATTTCCTATTTAGCATAAACCGTTCTATTTGCTCGAATCCTTGTGGCTTTATAAAGAAAGACATAATAGATTGAAAAATAGGTAGATGCGAAGGAATAGAGAATGTATCCAACTCTTGCTTCTTATATCTCCAGTATTGTCCCAATGAAACCAACAGTTCTTGTCCAGTAACTGTCTTAGAATATTCTGTATTTTTAAATATCTTAGCCGTAGCAAAAATAAGATTCAATATATCTATTTCAGAAATCGAACGGGCACCTCCTAAAGACTGCTCCAAGATATATTGTAAGACTATATTAAAATAAACAGATTCTACAACAGTTTCATTACCAAAGCGTAGCATCATTTTTTCATCAATAATCTTAATTCTTGAAAAGTCCACAAAATGAGACTGACCTGATTTGTTTATCTTCTTTATCAAATCATTTACCCCATCACTTAGACGAAGGAACAATGCTCCTACAGCCGAATCATATTCTGTTGAACCATAATGATAGCTATCTATACGCTCCTCTATATTCTTTATTTCTTGTTTTAACGTTTTATATTCACTATTATTCTCTTCGAAATCATCAAGCATTTTTTTTAGCTCTACTTTTCTTCTATATTCTGGAGTTTCTTTCTTAAAATATTCTCGTTTTTTGCCTTTCTTTTCTCCATTTTCAATCTCCTTTTGTTTTATCTGATTCAATTCATCCCTTATGCGACTAAAGCTAAACCCATCTTCTAAACGGTTCAACGCATGAGCACATTTTTCACGTTTTTGTTTAAGTTCCTCTAATTCTTTCTCATATGCAGGTGTTTTTTGCCTTTTTAGTTCTTGGCTTCGCATAGATGCCAACTTTACAACTTCTTTAAATATTTGACTAAGTATATCAAAAAGATTGGTTGATTCTATATCTAACTTACTGTATTCCAATTTACACTGAAATATTTTTTGCAGAATCAGCATATCATGTACAGCATCTTCTCCCAGCATCAATTCTGTATGAAGTCCTGTAAAAGAATTCTTTAGTTCTATCATATGTGATAATAACTCTTGCTGCCCATTATCCATAGAGGTGAGTTGCCCCCGTACATAGCCAACAAATGCTCCTTTTAGAGAATTATATTTGTTATCAAAAGCTAGGTATTGTTGCTTTTCAAAGAGAAATGCGTCACTGAATTTTTCACTGACTTTTACTTTTGCCTTATTATCAAAATAAAAATCATTAAGATATTTTTCTACACATTTAACCTCTAGTAAAATCTTAGATTCAGCGATAAATGCGATTTGCTTCTCTCTACTAAAGAACCGAAATCGTACGGAACCTTTTCTATAGTAGATTGTTTTTGGATAAGTAAACACAGTTTTCTTTTTTCCACTTTTAACAAGCAAAGCAACATCTAACAACTCATCAGAAATTTCAACGGCATATTCTCCTACAGGCTCTCTAGTAGAGAGAATCAGATGGTTTATTTTCTCACTACCCATTTTAAAAAATCGGCTAAGATTATTTCCAAAGCCACGTTCCTGATAAAATGAATAGGGAGATATGCTTTCTGTGACAAAAGATTCCATTAAATTCCAAGAATCTATTAACAACCAATATTTCATACTACATATTTAAAAAGTTAATCAATATTCCAATATGCATCAGGATCGCCTTCAAAAGCATCATCTATAACATCATCACTAAAACCAGCTATATCTTGAGCATACGTTCCTGCATATTTTCCATAATGACTTCCATAGTCATCATTCCAATCATTATTATTATCATCATCAACTGAGATTTTTTTTGAGCTATTTTCTACAACTTTTCTTTCTTGTTTCATTTCCTGTTCTATTACAAAATCAGGATTAATTCTATCTAAATAAGATGTTTTCTTTTTTGAGTAAGATATATATAGTGCACGAGAAGAACGAGTACATGCTACATAGAACGCATTCCTATCAGGTAATTCTGCATCATTAGCAAAAGGAATAAACACATTATCAAATTCTGTTCCTTTAGCGGCATGGTATGTTAAGATACAAGGTAAATCATTATTAGAGAAGTCCAATGTGTTTATTGTCCGAAAAGGGATCTCTCTTCTACTACGATAATGTACTTGTGTCTGAAGACCTGCTTTAGCAAAAAAATTATTTACTTCTTTTACGTCTTCCTCTTTTGGGACTAAGATTGCGACATCATCCAAATCCTCCAATTGAATTCGATTCAGAATGCCATTTAACTCATCCTCCCTTGAATCATATTTCAAAACAACAGGTTTAGGATAGTTAGGATAATCACTATTGCCTCCATCTTTCATATTATCTGTTAGCAAGTCAATCGAAGGAGACAAAATATCTTGAGCCACTTTTGCGATAGATTTAGGAAGTCGATAATTATAACGCAAGAAAAAACGTTTATATCTTAACGTACTTGTTATTGCATCCATAGTTGCGCCACGGTTGGAATAAATTTTTTGAGCAGAATCTCCAAAAAGAGTAATGCTCTTATTGACATTTGGAAGAAAACGGTTGTTATAATCATTGACATCAAAATCTTGTGCTTCATCAACTATTACATAGTCAATTTTACTTTCCGCTTTTTTAAAAAGAGTTCCACTAGGAATAAGCTCAAATTGTTCATTATTGACATCAAAGGTTTCATCCATAGGAACTTCTATGAACCAACTAATACGCCTTCCGAATGCATGATAAAACCTATAATCTACCCAATCGGCAAAGTCTATACTAGCCAGCAACGAAGTTGGATATCGTTCTTTTGATTGAATATAAGTCAAGTTTGTAGCCTTGAATTTTCTAACTTTTAAATCCTGCACCAAATATAAACTAGACGTATTGTTTTTCTTCCAATATACAAAACCATCGAAATCAAAACCTCGATGGCTCCAAGCCCAATCATACGCTATTCTTTCTTTATCCAAACCAAGTGCAGCCATACCATATGCAACCATACGTTTTAAAGCTATAGTATATATAATTATTGCATAGGTCCCAAATGCGCTTGCTTGCATCGCTCTATGGATTGCAAGATTTGTCTTTCCACTACCAGCAGTGCCTTGAACTATCAAATTTTCATTTGGATCCCGCACAATAATTTGTCGCTGAGAATCATCCAAATTTGAAATGAACCATTTTTCTAACCGCATATTTTCGATTTTAAAGTTAAGCTATATGCAAAAATAGTAAAAGTGCAGCTCATAAATAACTATAAACTGCACTTTTTTCTGTATTCATATCAAATTCAATCTTTTACAATCTAAAACCTTTGTTTTTTTCTGTTCTTGTTTTGGCTGCATAGTTGAACAAAGTTTATTAAATTGCTCCTTGAACCAGTCGGAAATCGGTTGTCTGTTAATACTTAGAACCAACTTCGTATTATCTGTCGGCAAATATAGATATTTTTTTGTTACTCAATAGCATTTGAGTAACAAACTGGTAACAAAATAAAGGAATTTATAGGCTAAGTCAAGAAAACAAGCAAAATAAAGGAAACAATACAAATAAATAATAAAATGCTATATATCAATTATTTATATTTAATTTATTACTTCTTTCTTTCGTTTTTTCCACAACTGCCAGCTGTTGATGATGTTTTGCCACACCATTTGGCACCTTCTATCAATACTGCACCTTTACCTCGTAACTTCCGACTTAAAAGTGAGTCTATAACTCTTGGCTTATATTTATATTCTTCCATTATGTAATACTTTGATTTACATAGGCAAAGATAGCTTTTATTTTTTAATTCAGTAATTTGGCTTAAATAAATTCAGTAATTTGGCTGATTTTTATTCAGTAATTTGGCTGTCGTATCTGTAATACATAAAATAATTTATATAATAATTTGGTTTATAAAATAAACTACTTATATTTGCAGTGGAGTTCGAACCCAAAATATGTTTTTATTGTGAAAATCTAAATTGTGTATGATTATGAAAATGGCTGGTATTAAATGGGTTACGCTGTTAGTGTTAGTCTTTGGTGCAGTATCTGTTTCTGCTCAGAGTGACTTGACGGTGAAGGTGAAGAATATCCGTTCGGCGAAAGGGAAGGTGATGATTGCTGCTGATAAAGGGCAGTATGCGATGGCGGACGCTACTGGTGATACAGTGACGCTTGTATTGAAAGAAGTACCCGAAGGGAAATGCAAATTGTATGTGTACCACGATGAAAACGGTAATTATCAATTGGACAGAGTAGACGGTGTACCGACGGAGAATTGTGCGATTGTGGATTTGGACATGACAGCTGGAGCAAAAACGATTGATGTCGAGTTGACCGATCTGCGGAATAAAGCTAAAAAATAATTTAATGGAAGAGAAAGACATTATTATGGAAGACAAAGAATTGAACGAGCAAGAGAGTTTGAAACTTATCACTCAAATGATACAGAATACCCGACGTAATTTAGATACGGGTAGTGGAAATATGTTTTTGTTATGGGGATATGTTTCTGCAATAGTGACGTTGGTAGTTTTTGCAGGAATCTATTGGACGCGAAATCCTGTTTGGATGTGGGGCTTTTGGGGAGTTCCGGTTTTAGGTTATCTCTTTAGCTTCATACTGGTACGTAAGCAACGTAAGCTCGCAAAGTCGTATGGCGATAAGGTCTTGAATGAAATGTGGCAAATCATGGGGCTACTTTGTATTGCGATTGTACTTGGAGCAACGTTTACCAATCATTATGAGATAATTCTGCCGATATGCGCAATCCTTATTTCTCTAAGTAGCATTATAACCGGGAGCATAATTCGCTATACGCTCTTTTCCGGTTTCCCTGCTTTTGGAATTGCATTGGGACTGAATATGTTATTCAGCATTCTGGATAAGACTTCTTCTTATTTGTCATTGTTAGAATTTGTATTGGTGATTGTTTTTGCATTGATTATTCCCGGGCATATCCTGAATTATTGTGCAAGAAAGGATAATAAACGATGAACACCGAATCGTTAACAGCAGAAAAAGCTGATATGTTTGAAGAAGACAATATAGAGGCTATTACCCGAATGATGCAAAATCGCAAGAAAAATCTGCTTTGGCTGGCAGTTACCTCACTAATGGTATTTTGCCTGTATTGGCTTTCTAATGTGGTGTTATGGGTGCCTTGGAGTCATAGTCCGCAATTGGGTATCATTCTGATGCTGACTGTAAATCCCGTCTTTTGGGGAGTAGGCATATATGTTTGTCTGGCTTGCGAAAGTGGAGTAGGAAATCTGATGAAGAAAGCTCTTCTGCTAGCCTTGATTGCGGTAGGAATATCTTTGCTATCCGACTATTTGTTTTTTGCAGTATACATGAAGTCGAAGGACGTATGGCACATTACCAATTCTATGGTTATGCCTGGTTAGCTGTATTGGCTTTTGGGGAGGCGCTCTTATTAAAGAAAAAATTGATGGCTAAACAGTATCCCGTAACGAAAAGACTGTTTTTGGTATTGGGCGTTTTCCTATTAGTGTTGTTGCTGTCTTTGTCTTATCTATTAGCAGAATGAAAAATGGGAACTTGGGTGATATATATGCTTGCGGGTAATTGGGCTTTGATGCTCTATTTAATACTAAATGTATATGATTGGGAAAAGTGATATATTAAAGAAAGGGAATCAATCATGAAAGCGAATCGTTGGGAGAGTTTTTTAACTTCCTGGAAATTCTTTTCATTGCTGGTGGTATTGCAATTCATTTTGATGCCTGTAGCGACGAAAGATTTTAGATTTGAGGCAGCGGGAGACATCGTATTCTATACGTTGCAGCATGCTTTTATTATGGATATGTATTCATACAGCTTTTATTTTCAGGTGGTGATGATCCTGGCTTTGATAGCTGTTGTAGTCTGGAAGGGAAAGTTTAGCAGAGTTTTTACTGCTATTGCAGGTTGTTTTTACCTGCTTTATGCTGTGATACAGAATATGGCTGTAACAGAACAGCATGGTTTCAGCATGGTAACAGTGAACGTTGCAATGATTGGTTTCGTTGCATTAGTCTGGCTGTGGGCTGCATGGAAGGGCAACAATGAGTTTTCTTTTGATAATGTTACCTGGAAAACCGGTTGGACGATACCTGTTGCTCTGTTTTGTTTGTGGTGGCCGATGAGTTTGAAAACGGCATTGCCGGATTTTCAGCTGCATTATTTGTATGATGGCGGTTCGGCATTGGCTTTCTGCCCGATGACTCCTGTGTTTCTAACTTTGCTTGTACTAAGTAAACGGGGAGTGAACAGGGTAGTGTTGCGGGTGATGGCAATGGTAGGAGTTATTATCGGATGTTATAATATGGGTAATTTTGCTTCTGAGACCGGATTTTATGTCGGATTGTATCACTTGCCTCTGCTGGGCATGTCCATTTATGTTTTGTTGAGCAGCAGACAGAAGAGACAGAATCCGGAATGTGTATGATTAAAATAATTTGTATTGAATATGGACAATAAGAAATTGAATGAGCAGGAGAGTTTAGAACTCATCACTCAAATGATACAGAATACAAAGTTCAAGATGGTGAAAAACGCCGGAACTCCTTTTTTAGTATGGGGATACATGACTGTGGTGACCTCTTTGCTGGTTTGGTATCTTTTGAAAGAAACCGGCAATTATTACTGGCAGTTTTTATGGCTTCTGATGCCGGCTGTTTCTTACCCGGTCACTATCTATAGCCAGAGGAAAAAGCAAAGGATGGCAAAAACGTATATCGACCGGATAGTAGGATATGTATGGGTAGTTTTCGGACTATGCGGATTGCTGATTTCATGTGTATCTATGATCTATTGGAGTCTGCCTATACTCTTTGTGATCCTGTTGATGATGGGGATGGGAACTACTTTAACCGGACTAATTATAAATATGAAACTGGTTACGGTAAGCGGTGTGCTGGGTATATTTGCATCATTGGGTTGCCTGTATATAGACAAGTTTGATCAGATATTGCTTTTTGCTTTAGCCTTTGTTTTCATGATGGTCATCCCGGGACACTATTTGAACATAATGTCAAAACGAAGAGTTTAATGTATTATCTTTGCACTATAAAAATAGAAAGAAAGCATGTTTAAAGAACTGAACCCCTTACTGCATTCCGAACTGCGCCTGGCGGTGATGTCGTTGCTTATTGGTGTCGAAGAGGCAGATTTTGTCTTTATCCGGCAACAGACGGGGGCAACGGCGGGCAACCTCAGCGTGCAGATTGATAAACTCAATAAAGCAGGGTATGTGGAGGTGACGAAGACGTTCAAGGGAAAGATGCCTTGCACTATCTGTAAGATTACGCCACAGGGAGTAGACGCTTTTGAGGAATATGTGGAAGCACTGAAAACGTATATTATAAAATAATGAAAGCAGACTTTATAATCAGAGCAGCTTTGCAGTCGGATGCTGTTGAGCTGAAAAAATTATTTCAGAATACCGTTCTGCGATAAATAGGCGCGATTACTCACAGGCGGAAGTTGAAGACTGGGCATCATGTGGGGATGATCTTTCTAATATAGAAGATATGATAAAGACCCATTACTTTATTGTAGCTGTTAATCAACAGTCGGAAATCGTAGGTTTTTCATCTATCACTCCCCAGGGTTATTTACACTCTATGTTTGTTCACAAGGATTTTCAGGGTGAAGGTATTGCTACAATGCTTTTGAATGAAATAGAACAGTATGCAATTACAAATGGGATTATGCGGATTACATCCGAAGTGAGTTTAACAGCCCGCCCTTTCTTTGAAAAAAAAGGTTATATAGTGGAGGAAGAGCAAAAGCGCAAAGCTAATCAGCTTTCTCTTACTAATTTCTGGATGGCCAAACAGGTGATATGTCCGAAAAACTTATAGAATAGACAGAAATCAGATTGAAGTTTTCCGATACTATTCTCTTTTTCTTGTAACATTCCGGAGTGACCCGTATCTAAAGGAAAAACTTTAGAATATATGGCGATGAAAAGATTACTTTTGATCCTGATGTTATTGGGAACTTCTCTTTTGATTTTTGCACAGGATTATCCTTTTTCGGTAGTAAAATCGGGAAGAGGAAAACAAACGGTTATATTTATACCCGGTTTTGCATGCTCAGGTGATGTCTGGGTGGAAACAGTCAGCGTACTGAAAGACAGCTATACCTGCTATGTGCTGACAATGGCGGGCTTTTCGGGCGTTGCCCTGAAGATTGTCCATCATTCGAAAGATGGAAAATACAGATTGCAAAGTTTATCAAAGAGGAGCGGATAGAGAAACCTATTCTCGTGGGGCATAGTATGGGAGGTGGTTTGGCACTTGCAATTGCGGCTGAATTCCCGGAGCTTACAGGAAAGATTGTGATTGTAGATGCCTTGCCTTGTCTGATGGCTTTGACAGTTCCTGATTTTAAATCTGCTCCTGATAATGACTGCACAGATTTAATTGACAGGATTACAGCTATGGATGAGGAACAATTTGCGCAGATGCAAAGAATGAGTGCGGCAACGCTTACCACTGATTCATTGAGATTTGCCGAAATAGTAAACTGGGGATTGGCATCTGACAGAAAGACGTATGCTAAACTATTCTGTGATTTCTCGAATACAGATTTAAGGGAATGTATAAAGAATATAGTTGTCCCTTCTCTCGTGCTTTTGGAGCCTTATTTCAAACATATAGATACGGTCATTAAGAATCAATATAAGAATTTGTCAGTAGCGCAAATCAGATATGCAGATAAAGGCTTGCATTTTGTGATGTTTGATGATAGGGAATGGTTCATCCATCAAATTTGTGAATTTATAAAAGAGCGTTAAGTGGAATTTGAAGATATATATAGGAGATACTGGAATAAAATATTCCGCTTATGCATGGGGTATGTAAATGATTACAGCTTAGCTCAGGACATGGCTCAGGAAACTTTTATTAAAGTCTGGCAATATCTGCCCACCTTCAGGAATGAAGCCAATATTGATACTTGGATATTTCGTATTGCAACCAATAACTGCCTGCGTCAACTGGAACGGAAGAAGCAAATCTTATCTACGCAGTTTCCTGCCGATCTATTTGAAGATGAAAAGACGGATATTGAGCCGCAGATTCAGTTGCTATACAAGTTTATTGCAGAACTTTCGGAGATAGACCGCATTATCATTTCGCTGGAACTGGAAGAGGTCAGGCAAGCGGATATAGCGCAAATCATTGGATTGTCGGAGAGTAATGTCCGTGTAAGAATTCATCGTATAAAAGTTCAGTTAACAAGAAAATTCAAAGAATATGGAGAGTAATATTGATATAAAAGAGTTGTGGAACAGGCAGACTGTTCCGGCTGCCGATCAATCTGAAATATTGAATAAGATCAGCCGTTTCAGAAAAAACGGTCTTAAAAAGGGGATATTTCTTGATGTTATCTTAGTGTTGACTATCCTTTTTATGATATTTATCTGGATCTATTTCAAACCGCAATTCTTGAGTACTAAGATTGGAATCATTGTAGGAATCCTTCCGATGTGTATTGTGGTGGCGGTTAATCGGAAGATAACTTCTTTGTATAGGTCATTGGACGAGAAACAGTCGAATATCGATTATCTGAATAATTTGCTTATGCTGAAAGGGAAAGAAACTTTCATGCAGACTAAGGTAATGAGTTTATATTTCATTTTGCTATCCTCCGGTATCCTTCTTTATATGTATGAATATACTCTTAATTCATCTTTTACATTCAGACTGATAGCGTATTCTGTTTTGTTTTTATGGATTGCCCTTAATTGGTTTGTTCTACGTCCTGTAATGATTAGAAAGAATAGGCGGAAGATGGATTGCTTGGTCAGACAGATCGAAAAGATTAAGTCGCAAGTGGATGAATTTTAGTTTCTAAAAAAAAGTTGTACATTTACTCGCTCAAAATAAAAAGATGCAGTATGAAAATTTTAGTTACTTACGCCGTACAGGGCGAGTTTACGGAGTTAAAGTTTCCCGGATTGATAGGAGAGGAAGAAGTTCACATCGGCTATATTCGTACGGGAGTAGGCAAAGTGAAGTCAGCTTATTATGTTTCTGAAGTGCTCAATCAGGCCAAGCCGGACTTGGTGATCAACGTAGGTACGGCGGGAAGCATTGATTGCCAGGTAGGAGATATTCTGGTGTGCCGTCATTTTATAGACCGTGATATGCAGAAGTTAGCCGATATGGGTTTGGAATATGAGATTGATTCTTCTGCCTTGCTGGCAGAGAAGGGATACTGTATGCATTGGGCAGGAGAAGGCATTTGTAATACAGGTGATACTTTTCTGACGGAACTTTCGGATGTGAAAGGCGATGTGGTCGATATGGAAGCTTTTGCGCAAGCCTTTGTTTGCCGTGCTAAAAATGTGCCTTTTATTGCTGTGAAGTATGTGACGGATATCATAGGACAGAACTCCATGGAGCATTGGGAGGATAAACTGGCTGATGCACGTAAGGGGCTGGGAGAATTCTTTGAACAGATAGGTGGAGCGGTAAAATAAGCATCTACTTCAGCGTCTTAAATGAAAGGATATGATAGGTTACTCCTGCTGCAATAATCAGGAGTATTACTTTTACCCACATATATGGAACGATAAAAAATACGCAGTAGAGCATGGTGATCCACATCAGCGAGATGGAAATTATCTTTGCGCGTAGAGGGATGGCTTTGTTTTCACGAAAGTTGCGGATATAAGGGCCGAGATGCTTTTGATTTAATAACCAGTTATATAGGCGAGGCGAACTTTTAAAGTAGAGTGCAGCCGTGAGTAGCAGAAATGGAGTAGTGGGTAACAACGGCAGAAAGATGCCGAGGATACCAAGTGCTAAAGAGAGTGTACCAAGTGCTATATAAAGGGTTTTCATGCCGCAAAAGTACTCTTTTTTTGTTTACGGAGAAAGTTCTGTTTGCTTTGTTGTCTGACATTCGCTTTAAATGCTTATGTTTGCGAAGAATTTTCAATAAAGTCAAAACATGTATTTGAGAAAGTCCGTCTTCACGCTATTGCTGATACTGTGTAATGTATTTGTTGTGGTGGCACAGACCACCGCAGACTCTTTAGCACTTGTTACTGCTCATTGGAATGTAATTTCTATGGGAAAAGGTGTACTTTGTCGCGAAGCGGAGTTCGTTTCTTTGTATGGCGTTCCGCAGCATGTTGCTATTCTTGAAATCAAACCGGAGCAACATCGGTTTGACATTTTAATTCATTCTCCTAAAGAAGAAAC
>ERZ791618.907-NODE-907-length-11910-cov-2.286883_pt1 | contig 11910 bp, 9 predicted proteins | sample MGYA00510059_ERZ791618 | MGnify/ENA primary metagenome ERZ791618 (study PRJEB30046, sample SAMN00715159) | human gut metagenome | study: EMG produced TPA metagenomics assembly of the A metagenome-wide association study of gut microbiota in type 2...
CCCCTGCGCCTGCATCCCGGAAACACAATTTTTTAGTTATCAAGAAAGATGATGTAAATATTGAAGGTATTCTGAACGCTATTTTGCACTATCATCCTTCCGTGTCTGTTCGTTAAAGATGATCATTAAGGAAAAATAAGGAAATACTCTTCTTTTCAGTTCCGCCTGATGGGAAGAATGATATTCTTCGGCTGTCGATATATTTTCAAAATAATGATAACTGTATTGGGGGTGGGACTCCATGTAATCCTGTACTATGTCTGCACATTGAGATAATTTCATGATAACCGGCACATGATGATGGCTCAGATACATGTCCAGTTCGTCCGAAGTAATATTGCCCGGAATAATGACCAGTCTTTCTTTTTGGCTGATGAGATGTAGTTTTGCGGCCGCTTCCGCAGCGATGAATGAAGGAATACCGGGAAGTTGCTCTACGGGGATTCCATTTTCTTCGAGGAGATCCAGTACATAGTGAACGGAGGCGTAAATTCCCGCATCGCCTTCTACTGCTACCGCCAACCGTTTTCCTGCTTTTTGTTCCAGCCTCATTTCTTCGAAAAGTTGCCGATAGACTTTGATTGCTTTTGTTCTGTCTTTGCTCATCGGGAGCGAGAATAGGTGTATATCTCCTTTGATGCCTAGCTTATGTAACAGGGTGGCGGCACGTGACAAGATTTTGTCTGGCTCCCGAACCGTTGATGGACAATATATTATGTCTGCTTGCTGTAAAGCATGCAATGATTTCAATGTAATCAGTTCGGCATCACCGGGTCCTAAAGAAACAAAATAGATCGGACGACTCATCTTTTGTAGGTATTTACAGTTTTTAAGCACGCAAAAGTGCTGAAAAATTCCGTATAAAGCAAGAGAATTGATTACCTTTGTTGGCTGAAAAACAGAAAAGAACATGAAAAAACTAATATGGGCTTCGGGCCTTTTGTTATTATTGACTGTTACAGCCTGCCAAAATAAGCACAAACAGGGCTCCGGGAATCTGGAACATAAGACATTGACAGATTCTTCTATTGTGAAGATTATTCCGGAATATGCCCAAGGGTTTAAAATAACCTATACGGATCAGGCTTGTCTGCTTGACATTCAGGACCCTCAGAATAAAGAAAGTCAGTCTTTTCATTATGCTTTGGTGCCAAGAGGTGTGGAAGCGGAAAACATACCTGCGGATTATACGGTTATTGAAACTCCCATACGAAGCGTTATCTGCATGACTTCCCTGCAACTTTCCAATTTTATCAAGTTGGAAGAGCTGGATGCAGTGGTGGGTATCACCAGTACACGTCATTTGTTTAACAAGAAAATAAATGATCGTTTGAAAGATGGAAGCATTCATAAGATAGGTATTGAAGGGAATTTCGATAATGAGGTGATTATGAGTGTAAACCCGGATTTGATTTTGATCTCTCCTTTTAAACGAGGGGGGTACGATGCTTTGAAAGAGGTAGGCATTCCTTTGATGCCGCATTTGGGATATAAGGAAATGACTCCTTTGGGACAGGCTGAATGGATAAAGTTTGTGGGCTTGTTATTGGGAAGAGAAGATAAAGCTAATAAGCAGTTTGCCGCTATTAAGAAAAGATATAACGAACTGAAGGAACTGACCGGTCGGGTGACAAAACGCCCGGTGGTATTCAGTGGAGAATTGCGGGGCGGCAATTGGTATGCTGTAGGAGGGAGGAGTTTTCTCGCACAATTGTTTAAAGATGCCGGTGCCGATTATTTTTTGAAAGACGATGAACAGTCTGGAGGAGTCACCCTCGATTTTGAAACAGTTTACAGCCAAGCGGCAGGTGCCGATTATTGGCGTATTGTGAATAGCTATCAAGGAGAATTTTCTTATAACACGTTGAAAGAGGAAGATGCCCGTTATGTTGATTTTAAAGCATACAAAGAGAAAGGGGTGATTTATTGTAACATGCGTGAAAAACCTTTTTATGAGAGTATGCCTACAGAACCGGAAGTTGTTCTGGCAGATTTGATTCAAATCTTTCATCCGCAGCTTTTGTCCGGTCACCAACCGGGATATTATGAATTGCTTAAATAGGAAAATAGTATATGAAACGACCTGTTGCATTTTATATGCTGTTAATTATGGCTTCTATTTTTCTGTTTTTCTTCCTGAATCTGGTATTAGGTTCTGTTTCCATACCGCTTCGTGCTGTGTGGAATATCCTTTGGGGAACAGGGAATGAGTCTGTTATATGGCAAAATATTATTTGGAAATCACGGGTACCACAGGCGCTTACCGCATTGGCGGCGGGGGCGGGGCTCTCTGTCAGCGGTTTACAGATGCAAACTGTTTTCGCAATCCTTTGGCCGGTCCGTCGGTACTGGGCATCAGTTCGGGAGCCAGTATGGGAGTTGCTTTTGTGGTGCTTCTTTCGGGCAGTTTGGGTGGTGTTGCTTTGAGCAAGCTAGGCTTTATGGGGGAAATAGCCCTTACCATAGCAGCTATTGCAGGTTCACTTTCCATTATGGCACTTATTGTTTTCGTTTCCCAAAAAGTAAGGGGCAATGTTACTTTGCTGATTATCGGTGTGATGATTGGTTACATAGCCAATGCGGTGATCGGTGTGCTGAAATTTTTCAGTGTGGAGGAGGATATTCGTGCATATGTCATTTGGGGGTTGGGAAGTTTTGCCCGTGTATCGGGAGATCAGATGACTTTATTTATATGTATCATGGTGGTATTGTTGCCACTTTCCTTCCTGCTTGTCAAAACATTGAATCTTTTGCTGCTGGGAGATGCATACGCACGGAATCTCGGATTGAATATAAAACGTGCCCGTCTGCTTGTCATTACTTGTTCGGGAGTATTGGTAGCTATTGTTACCGCATATTGCGGCCCGATTATTTTTCTGGGGCTGGCCGTTCCGCATCTTTGCAGGGGAATGTTCCGCACATCCGATCATCGTATTCTGATGCCTGCTTCTTTACTGGCAGGTGCGTCATTGGCATTGGTATGTAATCTGATTGCCCGTATGCCCGGTTTCGAAGGTGCATTGCCGGTAAATTCGGTGACGGCTTTGGTAGGTGCTCCGGTAGTGATGTCGGTTTTATTCAATAAACGTCGCAATGAAATGAATGAGTAATGATGAATCAAGAAACTATACATATTCGGAAACTGACTACCGGTTATCCCGGTAAGGGGGGAACCAAGATTGTAGCGAAGGACATTGATGCTACTATCCGCAGTGGGGAACTGACTTGTCTTTTGGGGGCGAATGGAGTAGGGAAATCTACTTTATTGCGTACTTTGTCTGCCTTTCAGCCGCCTGTAGGAGGAGAGATAGAAATAATGGGAAAGAAACTGACGGATTACACCGATAAACAGTTGGCGACAGTTATCGGAGTGGTATTGACCGAAAAATGCAGTCTGCGGAACATGACCGTAGAAGAACTGGTGGGTATGGGGCGCAGTCCTTATACCGGTTTCTGGGGAAATTTAAGCAAGGAGGACAAGAATACAGTAAACGATACCATTGAGCTGGTAAGGATTGAGGATTTGAAATACCGGATGGTACATACTTTGAGTGACGGTGAGCGTCAGAAAGTAATGATAGCAAAGGCGTTGGCACAGGAAACCCCGGTGATTTTTCTGGATGAGCCGACTGCTTTTCTTGATTTCCCCAGTAAAGTGGAGATTATGCAACTGCTTCATCATTTGTCACGTTCTACCAACAAGACGATTTTTCTTTCCACCCATGATTTAGAGTTAGCTTTGCAGATTGCTGATAAGATTTGGCTGATGGATAAAGCCAATGGAGTGACTATAGGAACTCCTGAAGATCTTTCCATAGACGGATGCCTGAGTAATTTTTTCTCCCGTAAGGGAATTGTTTTTGATATGGAAACCGGACTGTTCCGCATTGACAATGAGTTTGAAAAAGAAGTCCGTCTGGTGGGACATGGGAATAAGTATGCGATGGTACGGAAAGCCTTGCAGCGGAATGGTATTCTGGCAAGCCGGCGTGTTGAGTCCGATTTTTATATTGAAACGGGAGATATGACTACCAGTGGATATATTATCCACCCGGTAGCCGGGAGGACGATAAAGGTAGATACCATAGAGGAATTGTTAGAACAGGTCACTGCTATATTGGCTTCCGTTTAGCAGCAGCGTCTAAATAATCAGTTATTGTATCCTGAAAGGAATATTTCCTTCTTCATCAATCAAGAGGATTGTCAATTTTCCTTCGGGCAATAAGGGGACGCAATGCGCAAAACAATGTTCCAACAAACACGGAAAGAACTTTCCGCCGTCTTCTTCAGACAGCAAGGTCCATAATTCACGGGCTAATGTCAACCTTTCTATCATGCTTTCAACATCCGGAGAGCATCCGGCTTCCATTGCCACCTGCCTTAGGAATTCTTTATTCATCACCACTTTCTTACTGTGTGTGTCCAGATTTCCTTCGGCCAGTTTCACCGCCTTGCCTATCATAATGCCTAAAGTAACCAATGGAACCTTAAGCTTGGCAGCTATCTTGAGTGTCTCCCCTATAAAATTTCCATAATGTACAAAAGCCTGAGCAGGTAATCCCGGATACTCCTTCTTCACAAAACGTTCGCTTTTTGCTCCCGAATTAATGATGAGTCTGGATGAGCCCACAGCCACACAAACCTCCACTTCCCTGCGGATAGCCTCGACAAAAGCTTCTGAAGAAAAAGGACGGACTATGCCCGAAGTTCCAATGATGGAAATGCCGTCCACAATTCCTAGTTTAGGATTGAAAGTACGTTGTGCCAACTCTTTTCCTCCGGGAACGGAAATGGTAACATCCAGCCCTTTGTCATAAAGCGCCGATAATTCTTTCATTATCATTTGTCGGGGGATGCGATTGATGGCGGGTTCCCCGATTTCCAATCCCAGCCCCGGAAGGGTGACTCGTCCCACTCCTTCACCTTGCAGGAAACGGATGTCCGGGTGATTGCTAAAACTTACCGTTACCACAATGGATGCGCCGTGAGTGACATCCGGATCATCTCCCGCATCTTTAACAACGGTGCAGGTGGCACTGTTCTTTTCTATTTCTGTATGGGCTACCGGTAAGGTCATTTCCTCGTCATCGGGAAGGCGGAAGGATATCATTTTCTGTTCTTCCCCTAAAATCAGAGCCGTCAATGCTGCTTTTGCAGCTGCAGTAGCGCAGGCCCCTGTGGTGTAGCCGCTTCTCAACGGGTAAAAAGCAGGGATGTTCTTTTCTATCTGTTTTCTCAATCCATATTCACCGGTAACGATCATGAAATGCCTGGGAAGGGGAGGGCGTTTTATAGCAAAGACCGGGATTTTTGCAGCCTGTGCCGCTTTCACTTTCTCCGAAAATCCTCCGGATTCTCCGCTTTCCTTGGTCAGAATGGCCTGTGGATGTAGTGTCTCTAATAAAAGAGCTTCGGATTCTCCGGCATGATAGAATACCAGATTTCCTTTCGGGAAGCCTTGTTCTTGGGCTAATGTGATGGAAGTTTCCCGTTCCAGTACGCGGAACCAACAGGTATGTTTCTCCCAATAAGGGCGTAACTTCCCGATGGTCTGTACTCCGGTCAGTGCCAGCAGACGATCGGTTCCTGCTTTCTCTAACCGGTAAATGGCATCTGCATAGTCTTCACACCAGATGATGTTTTCGGTGCGTGGAGGATACTTCCTTTCAAAACGTATGACAGGAAGATGTAGCGTCCGGCTTGTTTCATCCACAGTCCGGTGGAGTTGGGAGGCAAACGGGTGGGCAGCATCCACCAACAAACGGATGTTGTTTTGGCGGCAGAAACTTTCCATTTTCTCCGTGTCCATTCCTCCGGTGATACGGATGCCGTGCTTGCATTGTATCTCCTGCCATTCTCCTTTGGTAGAGTAGAAGTAGGGCTTTCCGGCTTCATCGGCAACTTTCACGGCGGTGCGTCCTTCGGTAGTTCCTCCTAAAATCAGTATCATAGGCTGGATGTGAATGATTCTTTTTTTACTTTCTGAACAAGTGTTTGAACTCGTGCGCATAGAGTCGGGACAGACCTTTCCGGTTGTCTATCGCTTCGCCTACTACCAATAAGGTAGTCAGCGTCAGGTTATTGTCACGTACTATCTTAGCCAAATCCTTCAACTCTCCGCGATAAATCTTTTCTTCTTTCCAAGTCAGCTTATAACAGGCGGCAACCGGAGTTTCGGGAGGGTATGCCTGCATCAGCTCTTCCTGTACCTGTTCCACAATGCCCGCACTTAAATAAATGCACATTGTACTTTGCGATTGCGCCAATTTATGTAATTGTTCTTTTTCGGGCATCGGAGTACGGCCTTCCCCACGGGTGAGGATTATGCTTTGTACTTTTTCGGGGATGGTGAACTGTGACCTTAATGCTGCCGCAGCCGCCTGGAACGAGGAGATCCCCGGAGTGATATGATAACTCATCTTGTAGCGGTCGAAGAAAGCCATTTGTTCCTGGATGGCTCCATAAATGCAAGGGTCTCCCGTGTGCAAGCGTACAATAAACAATCCTTTATCATAAAACTCTTTCATCAAGGCGAACTGTTCCTCCAAATCCATACCGGCGGAACTGCGTACGGTCGCTCCTTCTTTAGCATAAAAGGTCAGTTCGCGGGGAACAAGACTTCCGGCATACAGAACAAGATCCGCTTTCTCCAACATTCGTTTTCCGCGTACCGAAATCAGTTCGGGATCACCGGGACCTGCACCCACTATCTCTATATGTCCGCCACGCATGGCTGTCGCACTGACGGCTATGGCAAAAGTGAAGTGGTTTCCTTCTGTCAGCATGCCCTTTTGCTTTTCCAATACAAGTGTTCCTTCACCGCTGCTTTTCAAGGCTGTGCTTTCGGCCACTCCATAGACGCCTGTCACTTCGAATGCCTTTTCAGACGGATGGGGAACTGTGATATCTTTCAGTTCTTCCGCAGGATAAATATGGGTTTCCGTATCGGCCCATCGCCGGTGGAGGATTTCCAGCAGAGGCTCGTCTTTTTTCAGTTCGATGGTATTGAGGGAGGCGAGAGAGAACGGACACAAACCATGTCTGTGCATCACGGCTTCTATGTATTCCGCAATGCCCGAAGGATCGCATTGTTTCCGGCAACCTATTCCCAAGTGGAGGACGGCGGGATGGAAACAGAGCATGGGAATCTCCGCACTATATATATAAGGTGTAACAGCAATAATCAACTTGAATTCCGATTGGGGCATGTCTTCGAAATGATAGAACACTTTTACGTGTGCGGGAAGCGTGCGTTCCAGATACTCCGTACCTTTATCCTTTATATCGAGCAGCAGCGCCGTTGGTTCCCGGTTGACAAAAAGTGTGACCAGTCTGTTCATTTTTGCATGAGGAACAGTTATTTTCCAGCCATATTTTCCAGCCAGCGTGTCCAGCGCCCATAACCCGGCATTGTCACTTTGGGTGGTAATCACAGCTTCTCCTCCTGTAATGGCGGCAATATGGCGGGTCAGTTCATTGGCTCCCCCCACATGCCCGGAAAGTACTGAAATGACAAAGCGCCCCGTACTGTCCACACAGACCACTGCCGGATCTTTATATTTGTTTTTTATGCATCCTGCAATGCTGCGTACACAGATTCCCATGGCACCGATAAAGATGATGCTGTCGAAGTCATTGAAATGCTCCTCTATGAACCGATGGCAGGATGTGATGGAAATACAGCCTTCGCATTCGTTTTTGGTATAAATAAGGGTATCCGGCAACTCTCTTTGTAGTGTTTTTGCCAACGGCAGGCTGGCTTCTGATATCAGTATGATTGCTTTCATTTGTTATCTGTTTTAAATCATTTATTCCGCTCTCATTATCTCTATCGGATTAAAGGCATCCACAGCAATACGGGTACACTGTGTTACCTTCTTGTTGATTTGCGTTATACCTTTTGTGAACAGGGCCTTGCTCTCTTCCGAAACCGAATTGAATACAATGACTCCGTCAGGCAACAGCACTTCTTTGATTTTTTGTAGAATCTCTATCATTTTTCCTCCATGACCACCTATAAATACGGCATCGGGGGCGGGAAGCCCGCCGAGTTCCGTTTCCAGAAAATCACCCATGACGGTTGTAATGCCGGGCGTGCCGAATTTACGACTGTTGCGTTCCATTAGCTCTTTACCTTCCGGACGCTGTTCGAATGCTGTCACTTTCAGTTCCGGAAATTGGAGCTTGGCTTCTATGGAAACAGAGCCGGTGCAGAAACCGATGTCCCAGAATGATTTCTTTTCCCTTAATGTCAGCATACTGAGAGTAAGCAAGCGGACAGGCATTTTGGTAATCATTCTGTTGCGTCCGTTCAACAGATGAAATTCACTTTCGGGAATTCCGAACGGACGGGGATGCACTTTGTTTCTTTGCAGTATCAGGCAATTGGGAAAGCGGAAAGCAGATTGGGAGGCTTCCTCTAAAGAGAATGTACGTACAGATTCTTCCTCGCCATTGCCTAATGCTTCCCCCACGGTCATGCGGTAGTTGTCATATCCATACTCCAGCATCCGGGCGGCAATGGTGGCAGGTGTCTTTTCCCGGTCGGTCAACACGCCTATCAGTTTATCTCCTCTGATTAAAGCAGAGTCGAATGCATCCCAAGGACGTCCGGTCAGCGACAAGGTCTGCATCTCCTGATAGGGGAGCAATATACGGTGTGCCAGCATTTGCAGCGAGTTGAAGGTGGGGAATAAGATAATCTTTGCCGACGGGAGTTTTCTCATGACGGTATTGGCGAAGCCGAAAAACAACGGGTCGCCCGAAGCGAAAACGATTATTTCGGGATGTTCCTCGTAACGGCAGAATACCGCATCCAGCGGGACGGTGATGTCTATCCATACGGCATCTTCCGGCAAATAAGCGTGTACCAATTCATGATGACGTTTTCCTCCCGAGAAGACTTTCCCTTGAGAAACCAAGTTCCGGATTTCAGGAGAAAGAAATTGATTCCGGTTATCGCTTATACCTATTATATAGAATGTTTGCATGGACTTATACATCTCTTCCCGGTTTCAGTTGTTCCGCATCATCAAAAGTAAGGATGGCATTTACCAGAGTCGCTGCCAGATTGCTTCCCCCTTTGCGTCCTTCTACTATCAGTTTGGGGATATGGCTGAAAGGTTTCACCATGTGTTTGCTTTCGCAAACGTGCACAAAGCCCACCGGAGCAGCGATGATGCCGCATGGATGCGCTTTTTCTTTCCGTATCAGGTCACACAGTTCCATCAATGCTGTAGGGGCATTACCGAATACATATAAAGCTTCCGGATGTTCCTCTGCTGCCATACGTATACCGGCCTGTGTACGGGTGATTCCTTTTTCCGCTGCCATTGCCGCTACCCGTTCATCGGAAAGATAACATTTCACTTCTACCCCCAGCCGTTGTAAAGCTCCTTTGCGGATACCACTGGCAGCCATCGTCACATCCGTAACAATCGTTTTCAACCGACCGTCTGCTATTTTCTGATAAAGCTTTTCCACAGCACCTTTATCCGTATACAACAGCTTTTCCATTTCAAAATCAGCCGTGGTATGGATGGCGTGCAGCAAAGCCCATTTATGATCCAGAGGAATATTCTTATTCTTTAGTTCCGACTCAATGGTCCGGAAACTTTGTATCATGATGTCCTGACCTATCCCCTTAGTCGGTTGTTCATCCTTATCCGGACGGTTATAATATCCCCGGGGAGTAATGAACTTGCCGTTCCACGCATAAGACTGCGAGTTACCGATCAGGATGACCGTAAACATATCCACTTCTTCGGGATTGAAATCGGCGAGTGTCGTCAGATGCACTTCCTGTTCCTCCCGTCCGGCCTGGCGTACGTAACCTACCGGAGTCTCCGGAGCGCGTCCTTCTGCGAGAAACAACGCTTTCAGTCGATAGAGTTGCCAATACCGCCCTTCGCTTTTCGGATTGTATACAGCCGTTACGAAATCAGCCATGGCTGCCGCACGGATGCGACGCTCGATCCGTTCCCACGGTGTCATCAAGTCGGAGAGGGAAATCACACAGAAATCATGTCCCACAGGAGCACCCAGCAGTGAAGCCGCTTTCTGAAAAGCACTGATACCCGGCAAGGCAATCACTTCGACGTTGCTGTTCCGTTCCCGCTTCATCTCGTAAATCAGCGGAGTCATTCCATAAATCCCCGCGTCGCCGGAACTGATGACACAAACCGTTTTTCCTTGTTCCGCCAATTCAAATGCCTGTTCCGCACGAGTGCGTTCCCGCTTCATACCCGTATCTATACATTCTGTTTCAGGGTGGAGATAAGGCTGGATAAAACGGAAATAATATTTATATCCCACTACTACATCCGCTTCGCGAACCGCCTCCAGAACCGCAGGCGTAATGTCTTGTTCGCTGCCCGGTCCGATGCCGGCAACTATTATCTTTGGCTGTTTCATATCGCTTATATTTCTATCATGCAAAGATACATTCTTTCTCTAAATTTCGGGTATAAAAGGGTGTAAAAAGGGCTACACCCTTTGCCTGGAATGGTGTAGCCATCCAGGGCAAAAGGTGTAGCCATAAGAGGGAAAGGGTGTAGCTATTTCAGCAACGCCTCAATGTGTTCCATATATAACTTCCGGATAGCGGGTTGTTCGCCCAGTCCCTGCATACAGACATTGGCCTGATAACCTGCCTTTTCCATTTCCGGTTTCCATACTCCGACGATGTCTTCTTTTGTATGATTACCGCATACCAGCAACAACGGTATCAGTGTCACTTGTTTCGGGCGTGTCTCCTTCAACTGTGCCAGTGTAGCGTCCAGTGTAGGATAACCCTCGATGGTGCTGACGTGGAAGTTTTTCAGTCCGTGGGCTTTCATCATATAGTCCAGCATGGCGTAAGTGGCGGTACTTGGCAATTGATTGCCGTGTCCCACATAGATGACGTCCTCTTTCTTTCCGGGCTGTTCCTGTGTCAGAATTTCGATAACCTTTTCGCAATCTTCCACTGTATAAAGCAATGGATTACCTACTTTTATTTCTTTAAAGAAGGACTTCACGCTCTCCGCATCGCGGCGGACGGAAGTCATTTCACTTCCTTCAATCAGTGTTGTACTCTGTATCAGTACGCGCGAATATCCTTCGCTTCTGAGTTTCAGCAGTGCGTCTACCGGACTGTCTTTATGAACGCCTTGCTTCTCCAGCCTGTGCCGGACAATGGGAGAGATATACGCTTCGCGCACTTCAAACTGCGGAAAAGTTTCTTTTGCCTCACGGGTGATTACGTCGAGTGTCAGTGCACGCGTATCAGGGTCCGAACTTCCGTAATGGGTAATGAGAAGGGCGGTCTTCTCCCCCTGTGCAGAGGAGAAGAGAGCCACACTCAGTAAACAAAGAGTGATGAAAAGATGTTTCATATCGATAATAAGTTGTTATGCATTAATTCTTTAGTTTTAAAGTCAGACTCACCACCAACATACGTCCCGGTGAGTACAGGGTGAAGTTCTTCGTCAGAGGTCTCATATCCCTCTTGTTGAAGATATTGTCGATACCGATACCGGGTTCCAGGAAGAAACTGCTGAAACAGTCGAAGGAGTGGCGGGTGTTCAGGTTCCAGATACCGTAACCCGGAGCATCTCCGTCGGCATCTCCCGGATAGTAGCATTTGCTTTGCAGACGGCCGTTCAGGTTGAGGTTCATGGTGTAGTCACCCCATGAATGTGCATAGTTTCCGCTGATGGTTGCCGTGTGGCGGATACTGCGTTGAATGTTTTGCCAGCCTTCTTCACCTTTACGACGGGCATAAGCGTAGGTATAGTTACCATTCAGCGTAAAGCCGGCGAACGGATTGCCTGACAAACTCACCTCAAAACCACGGACGGTAGCCTTTTCAAAGTTGATGTATTCTTTCAGGTTCAATTCTTGGTAGATGATAAGTCTGCCAGTTCGGGG
>ERZ791618.908-NODE-908-length-11910-cov-1.873555_pt1 | contig 11910 bp, 17 predicted proteins | sample MGYA00510059_ERZ791618 | MGnify/ENA primary metagenome ERZ791618 (study PRJEB30046, sample SAMN00715159) | human gut metagenome | study: EMG produced TPA metagenomics assembly of the A metagenome-wide association study of gut microbiota in type 2...
GCCGTTGAGTAGTCATTTCCCGAAGCCGAGTATTCGCCTCTTTGATGGTATCAATCCCTTATCAGAGAAAACACCCTGCTTATTAGTTTCTGCAATAATGGCGACGAACTGATCCGCAGAGATACCGGCCTCTTTGAAGTACGCCGGATATTCTTTCAAAGCAGACAGAAACTCCCCATTCGCATCTGCTCCGGCAATGAAACCATCTTTGATAAACCTCAGCGCTTCGCCAGAAGATATACCAAACTGTTTTTCTACGGAATTGATAGCTGTCAACATATCCCGGAAGTCTTTACTATAGTAATCAGCCAAGGCTTGTACTTCACTCCGATAGATTTTCAAATCATCGCCAGACTTATCCGTAAATTGTTTTGTCAATTTGGTAGCTTCCTTTATCCCCTTATTGTAGTCATACCACCATTTGAAAGCAAAGCCAACTCCAGCAATGCCTGCTATACTCATAAATACCGGATTTTTCAATAATGCTTTTAGCGTTGAGCCTAAAGCAGATACTTCCGTCCTCATATTGGAGAAAAAGCCTTTCACTCCATTTGAGTTCTGGACAATATTCAGCAAAGAGTTTGCAAAGTCATTATTGATACCTACAAAATCTTTTAAAGCTTCCTCGTAATTACCGACATTACGATAGAAACGTTGCGTACCCTCTTCCGCTTCCTTCAATTCATCGGTAATGGCATTTATCTTATCTTGAATCTCTTTGCCCCTGGCACTATTACGTTCCGCACGGCTTAATCTATCTAAGAAGCAGTCAGATTAGAAAGTTCCGCACGTAATCTAACTAAACTACCTTCAAGCTCCATCTGTTCCTTACGTTCATTCTGTATTTGCTTATTCAGAATTCGAATAGCCTCGTTCACTTCACGAGTCGCTATTTGAGTTTCGGTCAGTTTTACATTATATTCCTCACGCTCAATACGCCCAGCTTTCAAATCATCTTTAAGTGTTTTTTCAACCTGATGTAAAACGTCTATCTGAGTACGATATTCTGCGATTTTTCGAATAGCATCATCGTATCGTACCCGGATATCCAGTACTCTTTCTTCTACATTTTCCATAGTTACACCTCCAACTGTAATAATTTACACTCACATATCCCCGTATTTTCTGCCCTTACTGATATAATAGCATAGTATCTACCATATTGACCTAAATAGACAGGAATAGTCACATCTAACTCTTTCAACTCAATATCACTAATCTCAATCTTTTCGCTGACCACAATAGGACTACGAATAATTTTCTGATATGTTCCATAGTTTTTTCTGAGCAAAGTTTCCCACTTTAATCCTTCAAATGAAGCTTTAGATTTTCCTGTATTATTAACCTCAATCAATAGCCGTGGTTCCACACTATTCATTTCTCCGATAGTCTCACTGCCAGAGTAGTCATACAGTAGAATTGAAGCTCTGCCCAAAGACATATCAGTTGCAGCAAATGGAAGTTCAATGGCAATCCGTTCCATTTCAATTGTTTCATCTTCCACATACAAAGCACTATTATAATCACCTTTCACAGCAATGTCATCTTTCCATCTAAACAAATTATGTTGAGCAAAATCATCAAGGGAGTAACTTATTTCTTGTGGTTTATTTTCTTTGAAAGAAGCAACCACCTTACGCGTCCAATCATATGCCTTATGTCGTTTCGACATAATATCATCCACAGAAAAAAAGCCCAAAGTAGTATCGTTAACGACGACAGCAAATGTTCCAGATATTGCAGCAATCATTTTGATAAAATCAACCTGCTTTATATCCGGTAAATTGGATATGATGGGATAATACCCATCACTTCCTTGCCCCTCGACTACCACCTCATCAATATAGGGCGCTAAAGCAAGAGAAAAAGTATCTATCCCCCAATTATTAACAAAATATCCCGTATCACGGAAAGCAAAATAAATAATATCACCCTCTGACAATATGGATGTCTCATCCTTAAAGTCAAAATATACTGTCCAGGTCTGTCCGTTACTTCCTTGTAAATTAGAAGCATCAGCAGAAAACACTTCTTCCGCTCTCCCATCCACCACTTTATATGCCACAAAAGCAGGATTTACCGGGACTGTACTAATAAAATCAAAAAACATTTTTGCTGATATTCTAATCTTTGTATTGTCTTTAAGAATTTTAACCCCTGAGTCTTTTGAACCGGCATTTACAACAGCTAAAAAATTATTAGAAAAAGAATTTTTCAATACAACTGTTAAATTATAATCATATTGAACACCATTATTATATTTAGCAGTTAAGCCAAATTGATTATCCGCATCTAATCCCCTACCATGGCGTGTCAATAATGGGATTATTAATTTATTGATAAATTCCTTCACTACATCATTTGAAAATAAAAAATTAACACCATTATCAGATGAAATACGCTCTAATATCCAATTGGCCCTTACACTAGGATGCACATAATTCAAAGTATCAAATCCCCTGATGCCCATATCTATATCAGATACAATAAAAGGATTTCCATTCTGATAATCACTAATTTCCTTTCGCCAAATCATATAATAGTCATTATCAATAAGTTCATTCAAAGATTTATCATTCTCTACGATACCGGCTAACAATGTTATATTTCCCCACGTAATAGCAATATCAATGGTATCAGAAACAGATAGAAGTACCGCTTTTGCATTTGAGATTATCTCTACTCCATTACGAAAATACCTGGCATGATGATATTTTCTCGGATAGACGGTACTACATGAAGGTATATCAGCATGCTTTATAATACGTTGGTTACGTACTGTCTTTGGCAATTTTATCGTATAGCTATTATTACTAACAATCTTACTCAGGTCGGAAAGTAAATTACTTTTGAGATTTAATGTGATTTTAGTGTTTTCTCCCAAATCAACCAATTCTCCGTCTATAAATAACATCTCATTTCTCATAAGCTTTGCACCAGTGTTTCTGGTAAAATAATCGTTGCTATAAAATCCTGAAGAACAGCACGAGTTTTATTGAAAGTTTCAACTGCAACATTTACTCCTTGCCACCTATCTTTTTTATCAGAATCTTTTCCCATATACATATCTACAACTGGCGACATAGCAAGTTGAAAAAGAAAATTGTATGTATCACTATCTACAAGCGGTGCACATACAAGAAGGGTATTTTCCTCTGTCTTACGCTGTTTGCGTCCAGTTCCACTATGATACCCATTCACATAATTGTAGTCCTGCATATTGTTACGAATAAACTCCCCATCATTTACAACCTGTTTTTTTTCGTCACCAGCTTTAAACAACCAATAACAATAAAAACCATGACGATTAACCCAACGAAGATATACTCCCATTGCACAATCATCGACCAATAACCGAACATGAGAAGGAACTCCTTCTACCGCATGAAAAGTATAATCGAAAGTCATATCGAAAACACTCGTTCCTATCCCACTTCCTGGCAACACTAACACCACTTCTCTCTGTGCATGAATACCTGTTAAAAACAAATTATAAATACCACGTTTTTGCAGACTAATGGAAGGCAAAGAAACGTTATCTGCAATAATATTAACACTATTGGTTCCAGCTGTATACATACCAACTGTAAAAGGAAAATTCTTAAACCATGTCAAAACCCTATCACCATTATATCGTTCACCAATCTTCATCGCCCCCCAAACAACAAAAGTTTCAAACTGAAAACTTTCACTTAATTCTCCACCCTCAGAATACATATTCAAGTCAAGAGAAAACAATCGGCCGAACGGAGTTTCAGCAGCTCCCGATTGAGTATAATCTATTTTGCCAAATTGAATTGAATCAAAATACGATTGGGTATAAAAAGAAACATCGAAGAAACAAGTATTTTGAAATAATACCCTTTTCTCTACATGTTCTATACCAGTTGTCACATCACGAACCACGGCCTCTACCCATGCCCATGGATACCCAAGGACATTAATAACTATCGGATTAAAACAAAAAGATATTTCATCCGGATACTCAACTGTTGTATTTCCAATTTTATGAGTTCGCATTGTTATTCAAATTTATATGTTGTATATCTTTTAAGAAAATACCAAATATACGGTTCATTATATTTTGTATTGTTTGTTCAATATCTTCTGAATATATGTCCTCATGCTTTCCTTTCCGATATAATTCAGTTCCTTCTTGAGCAATCTTCCGAGCCACAAGGTATGCAAAAGACTTAGGTTTCTCTACTTGAATACCCTTATCCATCATCCATTGTCGAATAATCTTATAAAATCCTTTAGGAACTTTACCTGGAGCACGTCCTCTTTCCAATACGCTGAAAGCCTGCCTGCCAAACAGAATGCCATGATTATCATCCACTACAATATGCAGACTTTTAATAGTTCTGCCACTTGCACGCTGTCCGGCCCGTACATGGTTCTCAATGATACGTTGCCGGAGATTATCTAGCTCTTCATTCAGAATACCCTTTATCTCTTTTCTCCTATCTTCCATAACTAACACATGGGTACTCCTTGAACCTCTTTAAGTTTCAATTCTATCATTATCCCAGTAACATTCACATCCAACTTATCATAAAATATGGAGTAAGGCACTTCATCGCTCACCCACTCAAACAGTCCGCTTTTATTCAGTTCTTTGATAAACTGTACGGCATACCCTTTACACTTCTCAATAACCTCATCATTCTCCACGCCGTCGAAATCAAACCTTGTCTTATCTGCAAATGCTATCATACAATTAGGACAATCTTTCAACTGTGTTCTGGATATAACGAACTTACCGGATACAGGCAGTAAGTTAATAATAGCCGGCAATGGCATCTTATCCAACCGGATATTAGCTGTCGCCCAGTTATCAAACAAATAGGTTATACCCTTTAGCTTTTCTGCAACAGAAGCTATTTTCCTTTCTACACTTGTATTCATTTGCTATTATCTTGATAAATTTTACGTAATCTTCGTTCATATCTTATCTTCTCTGCATCCATATCAAGACATTTATACACTCTTATCCATGGAACGCTTTCTACCTGTTCATGGTCGGTAATTCCCATGCGGGTTGCATAATAGTCTACTAGCCCAAACAGACCAAATGACAGTTGGTCTACACCTGCACGTTTTTCTTCTGGAGTAGGCGTCACACTTGTTGTTTCAAACAGCTTCGTTATCCGTTCCACCTCTTTAGTAACCCATGAGGAAAATCCCAAGACAGCCTCTACCTCACATGCTTCTATTCGCCCAACAGAAAATCCTAATAGAACACGACATGGTGTCATTATACAATCAATATCGTTTGATATAGATTGCAGTCCCATAAGTTGTCCAATAGTAACACCATTCAGATTATCTGGCAAACGAACTCCCGAAATGAAATCCGGTTTTGGAAGCTTCTTTATCCGTTCCAATAATTCAGTAACATTACTTGCCACCTCACTTAATATCAAAAATTCTTTTACTGTCATATCTGTCCTAATTTTGCTTTTGGTCGTTTAATTATCGGTTTCTCAGACAACTTGTTTAGCGCGACGTAACGAATGGCGTCAAGCGCGTGATTAAATTTGTCTATCGGCTCATTCAGCAGTTCTCCTGTAATTCTATCCTCTTTCCATTTATAGGTTCGCAGCTCACGAATTATATTAATGCTTTTCTGAGTCACACATAACTCGTATCGTTGGAGTATCTGTATACCAACCCTTATAGAGTCACTTCCTTTTATTGATGGTTCGATATTTCGGATGCCATAATTACGAATTTCCACTATTGATTTCTGCTCTGCACTATCGGCTATCGTACATCCATTCAACCCTTTGAGGATATCTGCAATCTTATCATTAGTCAGCCCATTTCGATAACATCTTTCATCAATCCATAGTTTTCCATCGTATTTATACACATCGACAATGGCTGTCGGATCATTTGTAAACCCGAAGTCAAGTCCACGCCCTACAAGCGTTGCCGATTTCGGAATGTCAATTACCTGCTTCCACCTTGTATATATTATACCTTGGCTCCTTCCCGTAATTCCAAGTCCATAAATATTCCACCAATTGGCATCATCCTTATTAGACTCAATCTCTTCAATTTGTACCTGCGTAAGAAATGGGTTATTTTTATAAGTGGAGTGTATCTCTATCGTATTAGATTTAGTCTGTACGCCTTTAATCTCATACCAAAATTCTGCGTCCGGATTCCAGTCCAAAAAGATAATCTCCGTTGTTCGAACTGCAAGTTGACGATACACCTCATAACCTATTCGGTTACACTCATTGATGAAAAGGACATCTCTTCTAGACCCCTTAACCTTCCCCCAATCATCAGCGCTAAAGCATCGTATGATCGTACCCGTCTTAAATTGATAGACGTGCTCCGTCTTATTCAGTTCATAATCCTTACCATCTACAAGTCCTTCTTTTTCAAGAATATCGTCCAAGTCGTTTATCGCACCTCTCTTCAAATGCGGAATGGATTCTGAAACAATATCAATAACCCGACTCTTCTTGTTACCAACTGCAACGGAAACAAACAGAGAAACAATGGAGTATGTTTTTCCGGAACGGGTACCACCCTTGTTGGCGACTACTCGTTTCCTCTCAAGCCAAGCGTTTAGATTACACTTATAGACATAGGTTGTCCTCATTACAAGTCTTTAATCTGTTCTATCATTTTTTTATCATCACCATTATCTACAACAATAGTAAGCCCAGGTAAATCTCCGCTCAATTCTTGCTTATGTTTATTCTGCCACCTTTCAGGGGCAATGTTTGTCAGGAGGAATATAGCGGCACCAATATTCGGTTCGACTCTCTTTTTCGTAATCGTACGACTCTTGATTTTGGGTTGCCCATTCACGTCTTTATATTCGGTTTTCGTTTCTTCGTATTCCCTTCCCTTTGCAGCTTCAAAAAGTGATTTCACGATAATGCACTCCCGAGATTCTTTAAACTCATTCTTCGCCTTTTTTATAGAATCGGAAAAATCGGAATTTTTCATCCACCCGTAATAGGTCTTATTGTCAATGCCGAAGTATGCGCAAAAGTCTTTCAACCTTGCGCCACCATACTCCATAAGACCATTCTCACGCACCCATGCAGCACATTCTTCTATCTTTTTCTGATTAAAGTATGCCATATTTCCTTGTCTTTATTGCATGCCTTTCAGCTTGTGTAACCTTTTCACCCTTGTACATACCCGCTCCCAATTCATCTATTTTAAAAAACGGAATTTCGGTAACAGCTAAACGTTTACGGTATGATTTATCAATAAAATAGATGTAACGAAGCTGGAATCCTTCTACATATTTAGCACCAAGTTTTACCCACTCTGCACGTGTGCGATACTTATGTTCCACACCCATTTTGTTACAAAGTTCCTTAATTTGAGGAATGTTGAAGTTCGCTTCTAATGTCATGGCAGCAATCTTATCACCCGTAGGGAATAGAAGTATTGTCTTGTTTTCTCTTATCCCAGTAAGGACGAAATTAGAAGCACGATATATCGTACCATCACCACAAGAACAACCATCGGCAAAAGATATTACCCACTTTACCTGCGGCGCATTCTTTTTAATCATCCGCAATGTCTTGCCGATGCAAAAACTTTCTGAGTTTCTTGGAAGATAATCATCGAAAGCCATGCGGTTTAATTCAATAAATTCATTCCATCCTGTTCCATTCACAAGTGTTATAACTTTCTTTTTATCCATAGACGGCCCATATTGCAACACTCCGTGAAGCCTACCATCAAGAAATGCTCCGAAATGGAGCTGCGAATTTTGCACAACCTTACCCGAATAATGATGTTTCTTTACAAATCCATCAGCTATTTTTTTCGGGATAACCTTTATAACTATTTCTTTTGCTCTACCCATTGTTTCATATTTGATAAAGTGCATTCCCATTGGAATTTTCATTGCCGAAAGTTTCACATTCTAAGCCATTGCTTTTTGCAATTTCTATAGCAGTTTTGATTAAATCTGCTTGTTCGTTTGACACCGTAAAAGTCAGTTTCTCTGAATTAGGTTTCTCTCCATCAGGTAATGAAAAGCCATCACCAAAATTATCTGGTGTAATTTCCCAAGCAGTGGGCAACTCAATTCCCAATCTTTTAACTCATCAACATCCCAATAAACCAACTTAGCGTTATCCCACTCTCCATTATTTACATTATCACGAACCATAATTTCACGTTCTTTCTCCTCTGTGAGATTAGAGATAAGAACTGTAGGAACTTCTTTCATTCCAAGCCGGACACACGCTTCATAACGTTGATTACCTGCAATGATCATCAGTACTCCTGTACGGTCTGACAATATAATAGGACGTGCTTCAAAATAATCAGGGTTATCTTGAATTGATTTTTGCAACTTCAGTAATTGCTCTTCTGAAATAGTTCTCGGATTATTTTCTGCTTTTTTTAAACTTTCTATTTCTCTGTAAATTATCTCCATTAGCACACTATTTTACGTCACGAAAATAAAGATACCGAATAATCCCTGAACGGACTATCCGGTATCAAAGAAGTTACTGACACGATTTGGCAGAAGGTTTTGCTCAATATGAAAAAAGATATTAACTTTGAAACAAATCAAATATCAATATAAAAATGGAAATAAGTATATCTGAAGAAACCGAACGTTTTGCTGATTTCCTAAAACAAAAAGACAATGAGAACATTATCTTTTCTGGAGCTTTTGGAATAGGCAAATCATATTTTCTAAATAATTTTTTTAATCAGCACAAAGACAAATACACTGGAATATATCTAACTCCAATTAATTACTCTGTTGCTAATAATGAAGATATTTTTGAGTATATCAAAGTGGACATATTAATGCAGTTATTAGAAAAAGTTCCCTATGATTTTGAGAAACAAAAAATATCATTAAGCAATGCCGCATATTTTTATATGGTAAATCATCCTAAAGATTTTTGGGGTAATTTTTTTTCTATAGCAGAAAAAGTTACTTTTGGCACAGATATCATAGACAGGTGTATCGCACTGAAAGAAAACATTGAAACATATGCAAAAGATAATTCGAAAAATGAAGAATCCCATATCAAGAAATTCTTCGATAGCATTAGCATAGAGAAAGGAAGCATCTATGAAGATAATACAATAACTCAAATCATCCGTTCTATTGTATCAAGCACCAAAACCGATAATAGTCCCAATAAACAAATTGTCCTCATTATTGATGATTTAGACCGTATCGACCCTGAACATATCTTTAGAATATTAAATATATTATCAGCACATAATGATTTTTGTGGTACTAAAGAGCATAAATTTGGATTTGACAAAATAATTTTAGTATGTGATATTGATAATATAAGAAACATTTATAGTGCCAAATATGGAATAAATGTAGATTTCAATGGATACATTGATAAATTCTATAGTAAAGAAATATACCATTTTAATAATACAAATGAAATTATAAAAACCATAGCACATATTCTTGCAACAACCAAATCAGATAAAGAAGTGGGTCTAAATAACAATAGCTATTATTCACATATAACTATAAGTAGTATATTATCCGCATTTGTCAAAAATGGGTCAATTAATATAAGAACATTACTGAAATATATTAATAAAGATTTTAAAGGAGATCGATCGGTTTATATAGGGCGAAGGAGAGCACCAGTATATATGTTTCCGAATTTGGTTGTTTTCGATTTTATTCGGACAATGTTTAGCACAATAAAGGATATGGAATCTGCTATAAATAAACTTAATAAATCAAATTTCAGCATTGAAGAATCTGAGTATATTTTGAAAATATTTATAGCATTAGCTGATTATCACAATTTTGAACAAGGTGAGTACACCTATTACAATAAAGAATATAAAGCAATAATCAATATCAATATAGGAATAGTAGACTTTGCAAAAGGAGAAGTACCGGACATTGACCCATCATTAGTACTGAAAGAAGCTTTCAATACATATAGCACTCTTTTTACGTAAAAGGATAAATGTATTCTGATGACACAATTTTATGGACAGTGTCTTTTCAGAAAAAGAACAGTCTGACACATTTGCCGCACAACAGATTCTTCATCAGAAGGTCTGGCTGTGCGGTATTCTTGTTTCTGATTATTCAGTCTGCTTTTCTCATTGGTTCAATATATTATACTAAATTTATGATACCACTTGTCCGCATGGCTGAACCATCCTATAATGAATGATTTACCGAAGAGGGTTACTTTGTATAGTTTGCTCATGTGTTTCTTTGTTCTTCAATTTATCAAGGAACTCACTATCACCCGAATAATCCGCACCGATAGCCTTTTTGCTTTCAATAATGCTTTCCAAAAGGGCTATAGCTTCTTTTTTCACTTCTTCCACTTCATTATAACCGCAGGCTTTATCAACCAACCGCTCCATAGTCGATTTAGGCTTGGAAAGAGCCTCATTCAACTTTCCCAATCTCCAGTAGCAGTAATCAATTGTGGCGATGTGCTCTAATTTACTCATGGTTGTTTTCTTTCAATAACTCAATGTTATCGTGTATGTTGCCAATAACAAGACAGTCTCCATTCCTAAATGCTTCTTCAAAGAAGGGGAGATATAGCCAACTTTTTTTATCAAGCGCAAATCCGGCATAATGATTACTGTACATAACCTTGCATATATCTCCGTTGCATTCAACAATATCACCTTCGTATATTTCTTTACCGTTCTTATCACATAAGCCGGTGAACTGACCAACAGTTTCAGCCCATACGTCATCGCACCGGCAGTCTTCCGGAGAATATATCTTTGCCTTGTCTGTGAGGATAAGTCCGTTTTCGTCCCTTCCGGCAGTATAGAAAAAAGAGAGAAATCCATATATCCATTTCCCCGTATCAGTACTTTTCCCTCTGAATTTTATTTCACGCTTCATAATCAAATCTCCTCTACTTTAAAAGATAATTTCTCAAGTTTCTCAATCTGCTTACGAAGGGAAGCGATTTTCCTAATCCTCATTTCTTCCGCCTTTTTCAACGCTTCGGATTTATCGGTGAATGCGTTTTCCCCTATACAGAAGTAAGAACATAAACCATCCATTACATATTCTCCATCTTCAAATCTACTTATAATAATATCTGCTTCTATCTCTTTAATACCTTCTGTTAAGGCATACTTTGTTATAAATACTTTTGCCATAGTTATTCCTCCTTATCTATCTTAATATCTGTCACTTTGCCACGACACTTAAATTCATTATTAGGTAGTAAATCTTCGATGTATGCCCAGCGCATATAATGATTCTTTTCCGAAAGTTCTTCCCATGGCTTGTTTTTGGTTAAATAGACCAAATCATAAGCACTGTCAATATCCTCCACAATGAGCATCTTCCCTTTGTCTGGCCTTTCGCTTGCATCATGCCATACGCTATTGATACGCCAGTTCGCACCGGCAATAAATCCTTCTTTAAATTCATCTGCACCACATTCGCAACAATCGAATGCTGTATTATGACCGTTACAATGTTCGCAATATTCACGTTCTGAACATGGATAGGTTCCATTACAATTATAATGCTTATGAATTGCTTCCCTTGCCGCTTCTTCTACTGTCTGTTTCATATTTTTCTCGATTAAATTATTACCATGACATCACGCTTTCTGGCGAATATAGAATCCGTGATATAGTACGTGATGGCTTTCTCTTCCGCATCTCTCAATAATTCATGTTTAAGAATCTTATAGTAGGAGTTGGTATGCGCTGCATAGACCATGATTTCCCTTACCCGTTTCAAATCATCTAAAAAGGATTGAGGGTTATTTTTCTTTATTTTCTTTATATTCATTTGTTTTCCTTCCTTTTATTCCGTTCCCGATTGTCTTCCGAAACACACATTTTGCACCATGATGTCTTGATATAATGGGTGTTCATACTATTTTATTGCTTCATAAAACACATCCATATTGTTTTGCTCTG
>ERZ791618.909-NODE-909-length-11894-cov-1.409241_pt1 | contig 11894 bp, 15 predicted proteins | sample MGYA00510059_ERZ791618 | MGnify/ENA primary metagenome ERZ791618 (study PRJEB30046, sample SAMN00715159) | human gut metagenome | study: EMG produced TPA metagenomics assembly of the A metagenome-wide association study of gut microbiota in type 2...
GAAAGAGATGCCCCCGCCAAGGTGATCGTCTATTTCGGTTTCATGCTCGTGGTATTCGTTACGGAACGGATATTCACTCAAGATAACGCCATAATCACCAAGGCCGGATGTACCCTAGCCTGTGTGTGCGAGCTGTGGAGCATGCTGGGTAGCGCATTGATTATCTGGCCGAACATGATGTTTCCAAAGCTGCTTAAACTACAGCTCAAAGGAGAGATCGAGTCTAAGCTAGGAAAGAATATCAGTAACCAATTAGATAAGGAGGATTGTAAAAATGACAACGACACCAAGGGGAATCCGAAACAACAACCCCGGTAATATCCGGAACTCGGAGCGGAACGACTGGGCCGGAGAAGTATCGAAAGCCGATAAAAAGGACAACGCTTTCGAGGAATTCGAGGATATACCGCATGGGGTACGGGCCATGATGAAGCTCTTGCTAAAATACCAGCGATCGTATAACCTACGTTCCATAGAGGAACTGATAGAACGAGGGCACCCCGCGATGAGAATGACACGGCGGCTTACGTACGATGGGTATGCCGGGAGATGCAGATGCCGGACTGTTGCCGGCTAGACCTGTCGGACAAGGGAACGATGTGCGCCCTAGTGGATGCCATGTGCTACATGGAGAACGGCGAGCGTATCCCTATGGAAGATATCGAGGCCGGCTGGGAACTGATGTGAGAGTGGTATTGTTTATGCGAACTCCCTTTTGGATAGCGAATCATGGAATATGGACTTTATAAGAGATTGTGTGTCTTGGCCGGAATGGTGGCTCTTTGCGCTAGCTGCTCCGTGCGTCGTAGCGCTTCTGATCATAGCCATTACAGAGATCAAGAGCGACAGGTATTGGAGAGCTTGGATACCTCTATGGATGTACGGCTTGCCAGTTCCAACACCGTGCGAGATCGGTGGAGAAACATCCGGATCATACGAAGGGAATTCGACCTTGAGCGGCAGCCGGACGAAAACGGTCGATACCCGGTCAAGGCGGAAACGACACTCGAAGGCGAGGAACATGAGAACGAGCGAAAAGAAGAAGCGGAAAGCCAAAAGAAGAGGAGAACGAGAGCGTTTTCGCCCGGTCGGAAGCCAGCCATGAGGAAGAGCGATCCGGAGATACCGAACTCAACTCCGATATCGGCAAGAACGCCCTCGGGTGGTGGGCGCTCGGCGTAACGATGGTTCTGGCCTTGTAATCTTTTTAAGATGGAGATATGGAAAAAAGGATAAAACAAAGTGATGTCTGGGCTGTCATGCAGCAAAAGGATGACCGGGGACGATACAAGATGTTCTCGTTCTCGTACGTGCGGTTGAATGAAAGCCGGGAGGGAAATGGCTCACCCGGCTCGATCGAGGATTATGAGGTAGCCTACTTCAGCTCGATCCACGCCAAGGGAAGCACGGTAAACATCCGGATTCGGGGCGAACGGTTCCCCCGGAAGTTCATCCGCTGCATGATCATCCGGATTAACGGTAAAAAAATATACGCATAATGGGACGCAAGAACGTATTTCTAATGGGTGACACCGCTTTCCTCCCCGGAGCGAAAGCGGCGGTGGTCATGACCGAGGACGTAGGTTTTCTGGAGGATAAAAAATTCACGGCCACGGTCATTACCCCGGCCAAAGGATCTTCCGTCAAGAAAGAGGTCAGGTTTGTCCCGTTCGGTCACCAAGACAAGTTGCCCGTAAGGATCATGAAAAAGATCGCCGACAACACCATCGTAGGCAGCAATATCGAGTTCAAGGCGAACATGGCCTACGGCGATGGGTTGATGGTCTGCCGGAGGGTGAAGAATCCGGAGACCCAAAAGATCGAGCTGGAGGAACTTACCCCGGAAGAGGCTCCGGAGATATTCCAGTTCATATCGGATAGCAACTACTTACGGGTAATGTCCGAGCTGGCCAACGATCTGGTCGTATTCTCCGACTCTTTCGTCTATCTGGCTTTTGGCAAACGGAAGGCCGGAGAAAGACCGAAGGTAGTCCAGATCTGGCACCGGGAGATGTGCTTTTCCCGGATCAGCGAGCAAGACGAGAAGACGAAACGCATCGAGTATCATGGTTATTCCTCGCAATGGGGAGAGGAGTCATTTCCGGACGACGTGATCGTAACGAGATTGCTAGACCGCCGAAGCCCGTTTACGATCTCAAGGTCCGTACCGGGCTCGTACCCGATCCGGAGACCGGAGAGAAAAAGGACGAGGAAGAGAATGGCTATACGTTAAGCCTCAATATGCCGGTACCGGGGCGTTTTTATTACAACCGCCCTTATTGGTGGTCCACTTCCTCGATTGGTACGAGTTCAGTTGCGCCATCCCGAAATTCAAGAAGGCGTTGCTGAAAAATCAGATGGTCTTGAAATATCACGTCTCCATCAACATGAAATTTTGGGACAAGCTTTACGACTCGGAAGGTATCCCCAAGGATGACAAGAAGAAACGGAACGAGCGCAAGAACGCTTTCCTACAACAACTGAACGACTTCCTTTCCGGAGAAGAGAATGCCGGCAAGAGCTTCGTATCCCATTTCCGGTATGATCAGATCAATAAATACGAGGAGAGCGATATCATCATCAAGCCCTTGGAATCATTTATCAAGGGCGGTGAGTATATAGAGGACTCGGAGGAGGCGACAAACGTGATCTGTAACACGATGGGCGTACATCCGTCCTTGAAAGGAGCATCGCCCGGGAAATCGAAGAACATCAACGGTACCGAGGCCCGGGAGTTATTCATTATCGCCCAAGTGCTGTTCAAGCCGCTCCGGGACATGATGGTTCTCCCGCTATACCTAGCCCGGGAGATCAACGGATGGGGAAAAGACATCGAGTTCGTGATACCCAATATCATGCTAACGACACTCGATAAGAACACGGGATCGGAAAAGAGTATCGGTAACGAAAAAGTATAATCATGACACAGCCATTCCTACAAACGATAGATGATTTGAGGCATACCGTCAAGGTAAACGCCTCATTTAAGTTCGAGATATTGGAGCCTTATCTTCAAGACGCTTTCGATCGATATATCGTCCCCTACCTCGGGGAAGCCTTGGTCGATCGGCTATATCGAGAGCCGTTAACGGAAGATATCCTTACGATCAAGATACTTGCCAGCCGGACACTGGGACCATTGGCCGTGGCGCTAGCCAGTCCGGAGCTAGGGGTCTTGATCGGTGACAGCGGGCATACGGTAAGCCGGAACGATAAGTTCACCGTAGCCAGCGATCAAAAGATCACCCGATCGCAGGAACGGGGATGGAATAACTTGGATAAGCTACTGGAGCATCTCGGAAGCCACGAGAACGACTATCCGGAATGGAAAGAAAGCCGCTATTACAAGAACCAAGCCAACGGCCACTACCTTAATTCCGCCCGGGAGTTCCAAGATTACGGTAAGGTGAATATCGATTATTCCCGGTTGACCTTCGAAAAGTTCCGTCCCCTACTCGATACACTGGAGATGAAGCTATGCCGCTGGATCGGGACCACTCTTGACAAGAGCTTAAAAGACACCTTAAGAACCGGCGTGGATGATCCGCTCCGGATCAAGCTGATTGATTATATCCGGGTATGGCTCGCCATGTACGTAGCTAAGCTCCATACCAGCCAAACCACCCGGGTACAACGTACGGCGGCCGGCCAGCTGGAGTTTAAGCCCGTGATCTATCCGCTGTATTCCGATCCCACGGACAACGGTAATTTCTACGCCGAGCAGGTAACGTCACTAGAAGCGGTAATCGAGGATTACATGAAAGTTTACGCCCCGGAACTAGGCCTCCCCGCTCCTATCAAGAACGACTTTAATTCCAAGGACAAACATATTTTCGTATTATGAGAAAAATAACGATCAAAGATATCGATTACCTCGTGCCCGGCACATGGGATGAGATGACAACGGAACAGCTTTGCTTTCTCGCCAATATTTTGAACTCGAAAAGTACGGCCCAAGAGCCAAGGTCAAGATGCTATTGTTTTGCCTGTCCGCGAGAATCCGGCGATACCAGAAAGCCAATGGAACCGGTTACGCCGTTTCCCTTCCCAAAAATCGTATATGGATCACGGCCGAGCAACTGGCGGCGTTGAGCACCATCTTTGATTTCTTATTCCAAGAGACAGAAAAAGGGATCGAGCTGGATATCCGCTTAACCCGTAACCCATTCCCCGTCTACAAAGACAAAGATATCGAGTTATACGGCCCGGAAGACGGCCTGACCAATATCAGCTACGGACAGTTCATCATGCTACAGACTTGGCAACAGCGGATGAGACAGGATTTCTTCGAGGCATTGGATAACTTCCTATCCATAATCTGGAAAGACGGCTCATTCTCCATACGTGAGGACGGTGATCCGGCTTGGTTCCGGAATGTAGAGCCGATCGTAAAGACAGTCATGTTCTGGTACTACCTAGGTAGCATGAATTTCATACAAGCAAAGTTCTCCCGGGTATTCTCCTCCGGAGGGAATGAAGCCCCTTTGGATATATTCGACACGCAACAACGCATCGTGGATGAGATGGCCAGCGGAGACGTGACCAAGAAAGAACAGGTAAAACAATCCCTTTTATACGACGCTCTCTATACCCTAGAAGTAGCGATCGAAAAAGAGGAGAAAAAGAAACAAGATATGTAGTAATAGGTGTTTTTCATGGTATTAGATTTTTAGATTAGTAATGGACAGCCGCTTTGCCTGTGAAGGTGGAGCGGTTTTGTTATTATCTCCAATCCAGATACTATGATAATAAAAATATTACCAAACGTTTGCCATTGATAATATATTTATTATCTTTGTGATGTCATTAAGACAAGAGCTCTATGCATAGTGACGATGGGCTAAAAGCCCGGATAGAAGAGGCAGAAAAAGATCTCCTTTTTTATCTCCGCAAGTATCATGAACTGACTTCGAGAAGCAAATTCATGAAAGCGGTGGTTGATAAAGAGATCAAGAGACTTGAGAAAGAACTTAAGGAACTTGGAAAGTATTATTGACCAGAAAGGTTCTCCCCCTCCAGGCCAGAGGGGGAGTTTCCCTTTCATGTGTAACTCAAAAAACAGAATAATATGGATAAAGTAAAGCGTTTTTTTGAACTAAAGGAACTTTGGAAAAAGTCCCCGGAGAATGACCGCCCTACCATAGACCGACAAATTACCGATTTGTTGGATAGCATGGATGAAAAGGAAACCGAACTGCTTACCGCAGGTGTGCAAAATGACTTTGAAAACATCCATAAAGAGATCGCGGACATCAAGGAGCAGCTAACTATTCGTGAGCGACTGAGTCCCGTTTTACCATACCTGTCCGTCTCTAATCTAGCCAAAGATTATTTCGGGAAATCATCCTCTTGGTTCTACCAACGATTAAACGGGAATAGCGTACACGGTAAAATTTGCAAATTCACACAGGAAGAACTGGCTATTCTGGATATGGCGCTGAAAGACATCAGCCGCCGGATTACTAAATTGAACTTGGTATAGATCATTTTATTATGGGAGCCATAGAAAACAAACATATCTTTGCCGCATATGCAAACCTAGCGATAGATGGACTAATAAAAACACTTAATTTTATCGCTAAAAAGTTGGACACCCAAAAGCAATTAAGCAGTTGGGATATCAAGCATGTAATAACACTCATCGACTCAATCTTCGATCAAAATCCACAAAACAACCTAGAACAGGTCGTTGAAGGATATTTACCATGGATAAAACCGATCATTGAAATGAAGACGCCTAAAAAAGGTGAAAGGCAATCGGATAAACTTTGTATAGAATATAAAACCATCATTACAGCTTTTGCCTCTTTGCTTAATGACGTCAGGAACTATTACACCCATTATTATCATGATCCCATCTGTATTTATCCCGGTGGGTATGATATCCCTTCATCACTGAACTGCATCTACGATAGTGCCATAAACATTATCAAGGAGCGTTTCCAAGCCGAGGAGAAAGAGATGGAACATCTTCGTAGATACACTCGCAAAAAAGGGCGGGTTGTTCTAAAAACAGAAGATGATCATTTCTATTACACATTAGCAAACAATAACGATCTGAGCGAAAAAGGGTATGCTTTCTTCATCTCGATGTTCCTTGAAAGGAAGTACAGTTATCTATTCTTGAAAAAGTTATCCGGATTCAAACGGGGAGACTCGTTACAATATAGGCTTACCCTTGAGGTTTTCACGGCTCTTTCCACCAAACCTCCTGTAGAACGTTTACGCACTACGAAAGACACGAAACAAGACCGGGCTTTAGATATACTGAATGAACTATCTAGGATACCAATAGAACTGTATCAAACCCTTGAGCCTAAATACCGGGAAATGTATAACGAGACATTACAACCAACGGATGCCGAAGATCCTTACGGCCTTCCGGATAGATCCAGAATACGGTTCCGCAGTCGCTTTGAGGCTTTTGCCCTGCACTTTTTAGACAAACAAGCTGATTTTAAAGAAATTGGCTTCTACACATATCTCGGAAATTACTTTCACAATGGATATCAAAAAACAAGAGTCGATAGAGAGACAAAGGATAGATACATTAATTTCCAATCGCAGGCTTTTGTAAAAACATCCAAGATATCTCCGCAAAGAAACTATCGGAGGCATTAAACGTAAAATCCATAGATATAAGTACGGATAGTATACCGGATATCAATTCTTTTGAGCCTTATCTGGTTCAATCTACGCCCCATTATATCGTTAATGGTAATAATATCGGTATTAAGGTATTACCAGAAGGGAAAGATACCTACCCTACCATCGATGAGAAGGGTGCTAAAATGCCTATCGCCGATTTCTGGTTGAGTAAATACGAATTGCCGGCCATGTTATTCTATACTTATTTACGGAATAATAATATACATAAATCACACTGTCCCCTATCCGTAAAAGATATTATTGAACGATCTATCCATAAAAGTACCAAACAAAAGCATCCGGAAGAGAGATCCGAGTTAATGTTACGCCGGGTCATGAAAGCTATCTTTTGGACAGATAGTAAACTCAATGAGGTAGAACGTATCAAATCTCAGAAATCCGCTTTTGGTAAAAGGCAACATGAAATATTAAAAGCAGGCCGAATAGCGGAAACGTTGGTTAGAGACATGCTATGGCTACAGCCTTCAAAAAACAATGGAAGGGATAAAGTCACAGAGCCTAATTTCCAAGCCATACAAGTTTCTTTAGCATATTTCGGGATAAGAAGAAATGACTTAACGGAAATCTTCACACGAGCAGGATTGATCAATTCTTCAAATCCGCATCCTTTTTTAGCTCAAATAGGTACGAACTATACCTCTTTAATAGAGTTTTACATCGCTTACCTTAAGGAGCGGAAAGTATATTTTTCACGAATACAAAAGAAAATTCTCCAAGGGAAACTAAATATCCAGTGCCACCCTCTTCGGGACTTACAACGTGAGCCTAATAAGCCTCAAGATAAGGAAGAGGCCATATTCCTACCTCGTGGTCTATTTAATGAAGCGATCATTAATTGTTTGAAAAAATCCAAATTGAAGCAATTAATAGAATCTCCTACCCGAGAAAAAAGTCCGGCATTGAATGTCTCATACTTGATCCAGAACTATTTTAGAACTTATTTCGAAGATCAATCTCAAGAATTCTATGCACAACCCCGTAATTATCGTTTATTCGATAAGTTATCACCGAATAAGGGTAAATCCAAAAGCTATTTATCCTTAGAGCAAAGGATCAAGAAAATGGAAGAACTAAGGCCATCCAAGATTCCTGTTGCAGAAGCTAATAAGCTATTAGAGAAAGAAGATAGACTTTATCGTAAGAATTATAACGAAATATGCGATAACGAGTCTATAATCAGACTCTACCAAATACAAGATATTCTTTTATTTATGATGACCAAGGAATATCTTCCTTCTGATTTATACAACAGAATTAACAAATACAAACTAGAAAACGTCAAAGGTATTTTAAATGAGAGAGTTTCTTACTTGATCGATCTCAACCCTTTAAAAATACAAGGAGAAGATATCAAGATAAAAGACTACGGAAAGTTATTTTATATACATCATGATACAAGAATCAACTCTTTGAATAAAGTATTAAGTAAAGTCAAAAGAAACAATAGTATATCTTCTAGCGTAAAGATTCAACCTTATGAAAATTATAAAAGAGAATGCCTAGATTTCGAAGAAGCCCAGATACAAATCATACCTATCATTCATTCTTTCGAAATCACGATGGTATCGATGTTCCCAGATTTAAAGAAGGCTACTCCCGGAAATTATTATGATTTTAATGAGCTAATTACAGAATATGAGAAACGAACTAAACAAAAGATAGATAGTTCTTTTCTCATTAAAACTCGGAATATGTTCTTACATGATAAATACGAAGCTGAATGTATCAAAGAGATTTCTGACGATTTCGTCTATGCAAAAAAGATTATAGCAGAATTTAAAATGAAGATAGAAAATATAAAATTAGAAGACCTTTCGAATGACTCATCAGCATAAAAACATTTTATGCTCTTTGGTTGAAAGGTAGAAACAACTACTATCGCACCTTACCGGCTTTTGGTGCAGTTGTATTAGCCTTTAGTTTGAAAGGTAGAAACAACACATCCGCGTTGACGGGAACACGTCCATGGTTGTATTAGCCTTTAGTTTGAAAGGCAAAAACAACATTTTAAGATATATACTCTTATCAACTTAAATAATCAAGAAAAACCTTTGTATTTCAAATAAACTTTACTTACTTGCAGCATTGTTAACATTTAAATTCACACGATATGAAGAAAATACTACTATTTGGAATTTTGTTTTTTTTATATTCCTGTACAACAGATGAATATGGGAATACAGATTATACACCTCTGATTATTTCTGTAATTGTGGGTATTCCTGTTTTCTATATTTCGATAAAACTCGCTGAAAGTCAAAGAGAGGAAACCGTTGGCAAATTAGCAAAAAGAGGGTTAAAAATAGAGGATTTCCATGCTTGTGGAAAATATGTAGGTGACATCCATCAGAGGATAAAGAGGTTGAACCTTTAGCTTTTAGAAATACTGATACTGAGTTCTTATTCTATCGAAGAGAAAATTATGCATCTGTTCCTGTTGGAGATTTTCAATACTAAAAGAATCTATTGAAGATATTGCTATTGAAGATGCTACTACGCTTGAAAGCAAAGTTACATTAGGTCGTGTTTTACTGGTGGGAATATTTGCTTTCGCATGGAAAAAGAAGAAAAAAAATGAATTGGCATTTGTAAGAATTCAATGGAAAGAAGGAAAATTTAAACATAATACTTTGATATGTTTTGAAGGACAGAATGCTATGACAAATGCAAACTCATTTAGGAACTTGCTAATCAAAAATTGTCAATAATATTATAGTTTGCATTGCCATTCCAAAAACTTTCACCATATTTGCAGTGCTAAACAGTACAAGACTGATATCTTGTCGATGTGCATCGTATAATGCTCAACTTTGTGGTAGGGCTTTTTTTATGCCCTAATTGTATGATATAGGCGGTTGCCTTTCCCAAACATTGTTATTGCCTCGGCAAGATCACTGTACTGTTTAGCGACACGGGAAATGGCAGCCGTTCTTTTTTCTGCCTAAATGCTAAACAGTACAGTGATATGAAATCAAATTCATTAACCGTATCATGTTCCCGGAGCCGGGAACATGATCTCTTTTCTTGGACAACCGTCCAGAAGTTCTACAACCTGTTGCCTCTTGGTATCGCCTCCTGTAAATCCATTTACGAGGCTAAAATGTACACGGTAGCTTTATTGGCTATGCTGTCTCCAGTGTTCTTACCACTGGTCATCGTAGCTTGGTTCGTTTATAACTCAGCGAAGAAAGGAGGCCCAAATGATTAGACTGGAAGATATATGTATATCAAACCTAATGCTGGATGCGATCAGATATTGGCAGGAAAATGATAAAGGTGGGTTAGAAGAAGATGTTAAGGCCATTGACAGCGCTATCACTTTCATTGCATGCGAGCATGATGCCCCGGGTGTACTTTCTGAAAAAGAATCATTGTCGCTTATCGCTGCTCTAAGTTTTCTGAAAAAAAGATTATGTTTGTTTGAAGGAAAGGAGGAACCGAAATGAAACTCCAAGAAGCCCTGCGCCTACTCGACATCGTAACCGATGTAAACGGACAATATAGTAAAGAAGAACGAATACGTGCCGCCATGAGATTGGAAGAGCTGTTACGTTTGTTACTCCCAGAGGAATGATTATATTTGCGATATGTTGACGTTCGTTATCATATTAGGTTTTGTCATGCTGATCGGGGCCTCGATAAATGAGGCTAAACGCAGTGGAAATACAACGGCAAAGGTTATAGCTACTGTACTGATCTTCTTTTTCCTTTTCTTTTTACTATCCTTAGTTTAAAGATATGTCCTTTAAAAGCTCCCTCCGGGGGGCTTTTTTTGTGTCTATAAATTGGATGTTATGGACATATACAATCACTTTGAGTATTCGGAATGGATCGCTAGGCATCTAGCCGCTATCGGTCATACGGACGGGGAATGTCATTTCCTCCGTAGTGACGAGGTAGAGGAAATCTCCGATCTGGAAGAACGTATCTCCTCTATCCGGGATCATGTATTAGTCGCCATCGACGGGCTTAACTCGGATTTTTCTTGGCTTAGCAATGACAACCTCGTAAATATCCCACAATATTTTATCGCCCTATTAAAGCAATGCGAGGCCGGGGATATCGACGGGATTCACTTTGCGAAAGCGGAATGCAAGGATCTTCTCATGCAGATCGTCTGCCGGATGATGCTCGACTGGAACGAGGAACGTAACGGGCTTCAGTTCCTAGAGCTAAACAGCATGACCTTTCGGGGCATAGGTCCCATGGGAGATAATTTCTATGGGGTGATGTTAGGCTTCAACCTAAGAAAGCCTATCCCCTTCTCTATCGACAAATCAATGTGGGTATGATATGGGAGTCATGAAAAGATTGAGCGAGCAGATGCGCACGCCTAAACGCAAGAACTCCCTAATCGGAGCGAGGGAAGGATTACCCTTCGAGATCTCGCTAGAGTCAACCAGCCGGATCGCCCGGTATGAACGTAGGCAGGATAAGGAGAAATTGAGACAATTCAATTCTGAGGTAAAGGAATGGATGGGCTACATAATCCAAGACTTGAAAGGGAATATCGCCTTGCTTGTCCAGAAAGATGAGTTCCTATCGGACTCCCTAGAACCCAGAATTTACAAAAGTAAAGGAGAGACCGAACGAGTGGGATTCAGTTTCGCCCGTGAAGGTATCTATATCCATAAGGGAGCCGGACGGGGCCAAGGTGGTTTCCGGGGCGGCTCTAAATGGACGGACAAATACGGGAAACTGAAAAAGACCAACCCGGATTCTTTCTACCTGATGGGAACCGGCAACCGCCACCCGATCCGTTGGTTCGATCCCATCATCGAAAAGAATCTTCCCAAACTGGCAGACATCGTAGCGGACTACGCTGCCGATATGCAAATCGACGCATCACGAATTTTCATAGATAAAGATTAGGATATGGCAGGAGATTTAAACAGGAGCATCAAGATATACTTGGATAACTCCGACGCAATGACTAGCGCATCGGAGTTAGAGACGAAAATCGGGGAACTGGAGAAAAAGCTACTTGATCTCCGGACGGCCGGAGAAGGTAACAGCAAGGCGGCTAAGAAAATAGAACGTGAGTTGACCGCCCAAACCCAGAAGATGCAAAAGTATAAGCAAGAGGTCGCTGATACGGAAAGAGTATTGAAGAACCTAAGTGGAGCCACTTATAATGACTTAACAAAGACAAAGAATAAAATTTCAACGGAGCTGAAAAAAGTAACTCGTGGTACCGCTGAATATAACACTAAGCTAGAAATGCT
>ERZ791618.911-NODE-911-length-11874-cov-1.943312_pt1 | contig 11874 bp, 10 predicted proteins | sample MGYA00510059_ERZ791618 | MGnify/ENA primary metagenome ERZ791618 (study PRJEB30046, sample SAMN00715159) | human gut metagenome | study: EMG produced TPA metagenomics assembly of the A metagenome-wide association study of gut microbiota in type 2...
TGAAACTCCGTATGTGAAACTGATTTCCCAGTTGTTCGGTGACCGCGAAATGGTTGCCAACGCTACCGGATGTTCTTCTATCTATTCAGGTTCCGTTCCTTCTACTCCTTATACAAAGAACGAAAAGGGTCATGGTCCTGCTTGGGCTAACTCACTGTTCGAGGACTTCTGCGAATTCGGTCTGGGTATGGAGCTCGCTAACGAAAAGATGCGCGCACGTATCGTGAAGACTATGGAAGAAGCTATTGCAGCGGAAGGTACTCCGGCTGAATACAAGGAAGTATTCCAGGCTTGGATTGAAAACATGTACGATGCAGACAAGACTAAAGAACTTGCACCTCAGATCGAGGCTATCATCGAGCAAGGCATCGCTGCCGGTTGCCCGGTAAGCAAGGAACTGAAAGGCTTGACTCAATATTTAGTAAAACGCAGCCAGTGGATCATCGGTGGTGACGGTGCTTCTTACGATATCGGTTACGGTGGTCTCGACCATGTAATCGCCAGCGGTAAGGACGTTAACATCCTGGTTCTGGATACTGAGGTTTACTCTAACACAGGTGGTCAGTCTTCTAAGGCTACTCCGGTGGGTGCTATTGCTAAGTTTGCTGCTGCCGGTAAGCGTGTACGCAAGAAAGACCTCGGTCTGATGGCTACTACTTACGGTTACGTTTACGTAGCTCAGATTGCTATGGGTGCTGACCAGGCTCAGACTCTGAAGGCAATCCGCGAAGCTGAAGCTTATCCCGGACCATCACTCATTATCGCTTACGCTCCGTGTATCAACCACGGTCTGAAGCTGGGTATGGGTAAGAGCCAGGCTGAGGAAGAAAAGGCTGTTAAGTGTGGTTACTGGCACTTGTGGCGTTACAATCCGGCTTTGGAAGCTGAAGGCAAGAACCCGTTCCAGTTGGATAGCAAAGAACCCGATTGGGCTGGATTCCAGGACTTCTTGAAGAGTGAAGTTCGTTACTCTTCTGTAATGAAACAATATCCTTCAGAAGCTGCCGAACTGTTCCAGGCTGCCGAAGACAATGCAAAATGGCGTTACAACAGCTACAAGCGTCTGTCTAAAGGAAACTGGGGTGCTGATGCCGAATAATTTCGATTATTGAAATAGAACATAATAAACTCTGAAAAATGAAGGCTGCACCGTGAACCGGATGTAGCCTTTATTTGTTTTTAAATTAATAAACAACGAACATTATGATTGGATTTATTATTTGGATTATTGGCTTGATACTTGCAATCAAAGCCGTATTGGAAATTATGAAATGGAAGGTAGATGGAGTGAAAAAACTATTAGTCGCCATCCTTGTTTTGCTCACCAGTTGGATCGGACTGATCTTTTATTATTTCTGGGGAAGAGATAATCTGCCACAGATGTTGAAATAGACAAGTCTATCTGTATATAAAAGAAAATGCCGTATTAAATTACGGCATTTTCTTTTTTTATTAAGCTATGAACTTCTTCTTCCGTTCCACCGAACGGACCATAGCTCTGCAACTTTACAGAACACATGGCAGCGGCAAAGCAACCGGCTTCCTGATAGGATGCTCCTCTTTTACGCATATATAGATAGCCTGCCATATATGTATCTCCACAGCCTGTAGCATCAGCTACATTTTCTACCGGATAGGCAGGTATTTCATAGAATCGCTTATCAACATAGATGAGTGAACCTTTATCTCCCAAGGTAAGCAAGACTTCCTTCACTCCCCATTCTGCCAATTTCACAGCAGCATCATAAGGATCCGCGCACTGCGTAAGTACCTCCATTTCATGCTCATTCGCTTTCAGAATATGGATATACTTCAAGGCTTCTTCTTTTTCAAGCCAGTCCACCGCCAATACTTCTTCATTCTGTACTTCGCGCAAATAACCCTGTACATCAAGAGACAATAGCCCTCTCCCGGCAAGATGTTTAATGACATCTAATGAAAAATCATCCGCCAATAGACTGCCCAGATGATAAATCCGGGAATCTACATCCTGCAAACCTTCAATTGTGAAAGGATCAGCCTTAGCTGTGACCCGCTGCTTTCTTTCATTAGTGTCCTCCCCATAAATATTCTCAAAGCAAATGGAATGAGTGCTGGGAAGTACTTTCACTTCAATGCCGTCTCTTCTCAAATCATTCACCACCGGCATCTCGCTATCAGCCAAAGCAGTAACAAGTTGGAATCCTTCAGTATTCAGGTGTTTAATGGCATGCGCAAAATAGAAAGAGGTTCCTCCAGGCATGTGCACTGTTTTCTGCGGAGTAACTACTTTATCCAAAGTAATATATCCAATGCAACAAAGATCGTATTTCATAAAATATTCAATTCCTTTTTGATATTGCAAAAGTAGGCAATTATTATCATTTCCTACCCCTGTTATGCTATAAATTCTTCCGCTTCAAGAAATCCGTCGGACTTTCGCCAAATTGTTCTTTATAACACTTTGTGAAATAAGAAGGAGAAGAGAAACCTACTTCATAGGCAATTTCCGCAACTGTCATCTCGGAAGAAGCCAACAAGGAAGTTGCCTTTTTAAGACGTGCCTGGCGCAACAATTCATTGGGAGCATAATTCGTAAGCGATTTCAATTTACGATAAAGCTGTACACGGCTCAACCCCATATCTTTGCCTAAGTCTTCCACATTCAGTTCCGGGTCTCTCATTTTCTCCTCCACCAAAGACTTAAAACGGGAAACGAAATCTTTATCGATATCACATATATTCTCTTTTGCCAATGTCGATTATCACCAAAGAACTGCCGAAGCTGGCGACGGGAGTCTATCAAGTTCCGCATATAAAGTTCAAGTTACGGGACAATAACAATTGGGAATTAAAAGGCTTGGATATATAAGAGTCTGCCCCGCCATTATACCCCTGGATGCGTTGTTCATCAAGCGAGCAGGCCGTAAGAAGGATAACGGGGATATGACAAGTCTGCAACTCTGTCTTCAGTCTCCGCAACACTCTACCCCGTCCATACCGGGCATCATAACATCGGACACAATCACATCGGGAACATATTTCATTGCAAGGCGAATTCCCGTAGCAGCTTCCGGTGCATCCAACACATGATATTCTTCGGCAAGCAATGTTTTCACATAATTGCGGATGTCAGCATTATCATCGATAACCAGAACTGTCGGGCGATCCGCATCTCTCGTTTCTTCCTCACCCATAGGAAAATCTGTTTCGACTAATGTGGTAGAAACTTCTGCTTCTTCACTTGGAAGAGTAACCACCGTCGGGTGATACTGAGAAATACTCTGCGCCGGAAAAAGAACAGTAAAAGTCGCCCCTTTTTCATCACTATGGGCAGTGATCTGACCGCCATGCATCTCAACAAAAGCACGAACAAGTGCCAAACCAATCCCCGTGCCAGCCTGATGCCCGTCTATCTGATAAAAACGTTCAAAGATAGCATCAACTTCTTTGGGAGAAATATGGCTACCAGAATTAAATACTGAAAAGCGGAAATTAGTAGCTTCTGCCTCCAATCGAACCATAATCTTTCCATTCTCGGGTGTATACTTCACAGCATTGGATAACAAATTGAAGTAGATACGCTCCATTTTCTCACTATCTGCCATCATACGGAAATCCGTATCAGGGGTAGCCTCAAAAGAGAAGGATATATGTTTTTTCAACAACGCCATGCGGAAAGAATCGTTCCAGCCACGAAAACTGCTCAAAAGATCGAACGGCTCCAAATGAAGTTCCATTCGTCCGTTCTCCACTTTACGGAAATCAAGGATTTGATTAACAAGACGAAGGAGAATATTGACATTCTTCTTCATCAGTTCCAGCAACTGGTGCGGACGTTCTCCAAGAGATTTATCGGCAAGAAGTTGATTAACAGGATCTGCAATCAACGTCAATGGGGTGCGGAAATCATGTGAGACATTGGTAAAAAAGACCAGTTTGGCATGAGTTGCCTCTTCCAATTCACGGGAAAGTTGTTCCAGTTGTTCTTTCTGCTGAATGAGCTGTTCTTTCTGTTGTGTCAGTTGCTGTTTCTGTTCTTCCAACTTCTCCTTCTGACGAGACAATTCCCGATTCAAGCGATTTTTAGTACGCAAAGACAGATACACGGCAACCAATAAGCCTACTACCAATAAAAGTACCAACAGACTACCATATAGCACAACTTGCTGCGTAGCATAACGGTCGAGGAACTGGCTCATCTTCCCGTTCATGGTTTCTATTTTCTCATCAAGAGTAGCTATATGTGAGGTCTGCATCTGCATAATCTGGGCATTGGTAGCATCTACGACAGAAGTTCCCAATACAGTCTCACGAGGATAATCACGTTTATTCAGAATGTCCATTGCAATCTGTATCACACGGTCACCACCTGTAGGATAAATAAACGTGGCATCCAATTGCCCGTTCAGCACCTGCTCCACGCCATATCCTTCACCAGGCAAAGCATCCGTACCGATAAAACGCATTTCTTCCGCCCTGCCCTGCTGTTTAGCAACGTCATAAGCACCTGCAGCCATACGGTCATTCTGGGCATACACCACATCTATTTCCGGAAAACGCTTCAAAAGAGTGTCCATCCTTTTCCCGCTTCCGAACGTAACCAACCGGCATCTTCACGAGCCAGAAGTTGATACCGGGATAGGGAGATATCGCAGAAACAAATCCCTGATGGCGATCCATGGCAGACGTAGAGCCGGTCAACCCAGCAATCTCTACAATATTACCCCGCCCATGAAGCATATGGCCACATAATTACCTATGGCTTTTCCCAACTCATAATTGTCCGCACCTATATAAGCGGTATATTATCAGAAAGTATCTTCCGGTCGAAGACTATGACGGGAATCCCACGATCAAATGTTCCTCTACCACCGGAGTAATGGGAGCAGCTTCATTGGGGGCAACTACAAGCAAGTCTACCCCTTCTTGAATGAAATGGCGAATATCTTCTATCTGTTGTGCATTATCGTCTTTCACGGTGCGGATATCCACTTCCACTCCGTCATAGAAAAGTGCTTCGCGCAGCATTTCATTGTTCATCTGGTGCCGCCATTCATCGTCACTGCATTGGGAAACGCCGATACGGAAATGCACGTCGCGATGCGTACACGAAGCAGTCAGCCAAAAGAGGGAGAGCATTGGAATAAATAACATTTGGAAAGTATATCTTCTCATCTTTTCTGGTATTAGTAACGCAAATATAAAAATATTATCATAGGAATCGTTACCTGTTTCTTAAAAAACTCTCCACTCTACTAAATTATAACATGAATGCCTGTTGCGGAATTAAAGAGTAAATAAGCTTGTGTTCATACTATTAAATATCTTCAAGACATAAAGCAAGGGTGGCTTAATAGGGCAATAGGAGAAATTAGTATCTCTGCCTACGGAGGCTAATGCGTTCCACCATGGAGAACATTACGTCCCTCCATAAGGGGACGCAATGTTCCTTATAGGGGACGAATTAACCTTCGTTATCTTAGTCTTTAACCCTTACGAAAATCTCCTTAGCTTTCACTAATGGTTCATGAATCTATCATAAAGATTAATTTCCAAGTCTAACAATCCCTTCTTAGCTTCTAAGCCGCCGGCATATCCGACCAGCTTATGGTTGCTACCAATGACACGATGGCAAGGAACAAATATTGAAATGGAATTCGCTCCATTGGCAGTTGCCACTGCGCGGACCGCTTTCGGGTTTCCCAGTTTTTGTGACAACTCACCATAAGATACGGTTTTACCGTAAGGGATATTCAGCAATTCCTGCCATACTGATTTCTGAAAATCCGTTCCTATGAAGAGTAATGGGATGTCGAATGCCTTCCTTTTGCGGGCGAAATACTCTTCCAACTGAAGAATTGCTTTTGCAATTACTTCAGAACCTTGCGTGCAGTAATCGGCATGCAGTGCCTTTTGCAGTCGTTTGTCGATTACCTCCCGGCGTTTTTCATTCACCCAGTCACACATACAAAGTTTACCCTCGAAGGAACCAAGTATCAACTCACCATAGGGAGATTGATAATACTGAACCTGAATCATTTCCATATACTCACCATTTATATATTACTATTGAATCAACCTCTCTATCAAATGTTTACAAAAGTAAGTATTTACCTCAAATGCGACAACTATTTCTACTACAATTTCCGTATTCATCACTTCGGAAGTATACTCGCGGAACGGACTCCATAATCATAACGAAAGTTTCAGCCTTTGCCCGGAAAGGTATCATTGCCTAATGTATACTCATACCCTTTATCCGCCTATCATCACCGTCGGACATCCGGCGGCTATCGTGCCACCATGTGCGGTGCTATCACCCATACGAGCTGCAGGTCTGCCACCTATCATTACAGTGGATGAACCTTTTACTATTGTATCCGGCGGTCCCACGCAGACGCACATGTCACCTACGACGGCTGCCGGTATTTTCCCTATCAAAACATTCGGCACACTTGGTCCGACTATCGGGCCGCCCACATGCGGTATCGGCGAGGGAAACGCCGGGGTCTGCATGGGGCAGGTGTGCATATCAGTTATTCTTGCTGCTGGAGGCATAATTTTCAAATTAAAAGTTATAAATTAAAAATCTATTTCCTAATTGCCCATTAGTTTATCATGACCATTGCACCTTTGACGATAGTTTGGCCCGAAGCTGAAAGTTCCGCCTTGGCGTTGCCTTTAACAACTGCACTCACTTTAGCCTGCATGTTCACGTTCAGTCCTTCCAGACTGACATCCTGCTTGGCCGTGGCGCTGAATTTTGAAGTGGCATCCATTGTGATGGCACCTTTCGCTTTCAGTATGATATCTTTTGCCGACAAAAGGGAAATACCGCTACTGTTCATCACAATCTCGTTCTTGTTCTGGTCGGTCAGCTTGATATGCTTGTCGTCGTCACTGATTTCCACTGTGTTTTTTCCGGGAGTAGAAATCGTTATCACCTTTTTTTCCTCATTGAATTCTATCCGCATCTTCTCACGAGTAACGATGGCTTTCATATTATTCTTGGCCTCGTATTCATAAGGCGGTTTGTGCCTCTCACCATACACCCCGCCCAATATGATGGGATGCCCGGGGTCTTCATTCATAAAGCCCACCACCACTTCATCATCCGGTTCGGGCAGGAAGAAGTTACCTGATGCGTTTGTGGCGTACATAGTGGAGAGTCTTGCCCAAAGCAGCTTGTTCTTTCCATCCATCCATGGCAATTCTATCTGAATACGGTATTCTTTCAACGGATCGCCGTCCAGTTTCCTCACCACAGCCGCATGAAGTCCCTGCAAACCGGGCAAAAAGCCGGAAGCGGAAGGCGATACCACATCCGTTTCATCAGTAATATTCAGGGATGAAACGCCTGCACCCGCTTCGGTCATCCATTCGTTGTTCTCGATGGTATGCGTCACTGAGCCGACAAACAAATTGCCGTTGAATCGCTTACCCAAGCCTTTCAGTTCGATGATGCAGCCGGGCACTACCTTGGCGGAACCATAAAAGCTGCATGAGCCTTGATAACGTGCCAATCCAGTTCTCAACGCCATGCCATCCGCCCATTGCTTCAACACTTTTTCGTCTGTAGGAGCATCAGTTTGCAACAAAAAGCTATCGCCTATGGCAATGTTCTTCGGCTGCAAGTCCCCTTGCTTATTGAGCGAGGGGGAACTAGCAGACACTTTCACAGCTTTCTGTGTGGCCGGATCCCAAGACATCGCTTCATATTGCGTAAACTGGTCATCAGCGGACAGTTCAAGGTCAAAAGCAGTCAAGTCGACACCATAAGTTACAGTCAGTACAGGCGACGCACTCACATCGGGCTTCTTCACCTTTATCTTACTACCATCAGTAAAGACAAACAGGCCATTGGCATCGGCACGCGAAAGGGCAAAATCCCAATCGGAACAATAATACTGTACCAGCGTGGGGTACTGATAGGGTGTGGAGTCTACTTCCACACTACCGTAAGCTAACAATACTTCTTTAATGATGTCACAGTCCTTCTTCTTTTCAAAGATACGATTCTTACGTCCTTGCGTGGCTGAATAGGCATGGTCACGGCACTCCACTAACATATAGGAATGAAAGTCTTTATCAGTAATGATGCGTAACCCGATAATCATACCATCGAACAGTATATCTTCCTTTTCAATATCGCCTGCTTCCAGACGGATAGCATTACCCGGCTTGAAAAGGTCGGCATCACTCTCGTCGAAGGTCTGCTTATTCATATTTCCGGCATTAAATTTCAATGTTGCTTTACCGATGCGGTTCAGTTCCAAATGCACCGTAGCAGCAACCAAGGTGTACTCATTTCCCAGTTTGCTTCCGTTACAATAAACGGAACAGGTCAGTACGCGGTCTTTGTTTACAGAAGGCGATTCACTCATAATCTTAATTATTTTTTAATAACGGAAGCAAGATCTTTGTGCTGTCAGGCACATTCCTGTAACCGTTCAGGTTATTAAATCGGACTATTTCATCCTCTTTATATGATTCATTTGTATAGACTCAATGGACGAGAACAAAAATAATGGGAAATGGAGAAATCTAAATTCTAAAATCAATAAACTAAAATAAATAATTTTATAGCACTGATATTTAGAAGATTAAAGATTAAAAGACATCCTTAATTTTACGATTTCATACTTTTTTTGATGATATGAAGGTACATAAAAACAGATACGCCCATTAAAATAAAGCTTTAATGGGCGCACTTATTATAAAAATATCTTTATCGGCAATCTACTTATTGAGCAGTAAGCTCAATCACGTGGCTCTGAGTCGTAACCAAGCCGAATACATTCAAACCGACTTTCATCAGATAATCACCGGAAAAAACTTTTCCGTTAGACCCTAACTTTGAAGTAACCGAAGGCATCAGATTGATTTCTTCTACTTTATACTGCTTATTCGGATCCAGACCTTGTAATTTCACTGCCATCAGTTTCTCCTGAAAGCGGGGATGAATATCGTAAGCAAACAATACTGCTTTGTTGCTATCTTTACTCACATAGTTCAATGCCATATGATTTCCCTCATAAGGAGAAACTAAACGATACTGATCACCATTCATAATAGCATTCTGCAGGCGTTTCCAATTGGCAACGGCTGTCTGGCAATAAGTCAGTTCGTCAGCAGTAAGTTCTTTTAAGCCAATATCGAAACCAAGCTTGCACATGGAAGCCACATCGGTACGGAATTTCACGGAAGTCGCCTTGTTCCAACTGGTCACATGAGCATCCATAGCTTTTGCCGGGAAGAACTGGGAGAAGCCCCACTGGATATAGATACGTTCTACAGGATCCGTATTATCACTGCACCAGAACTCGGTAAAGTATTTCAGTGCTTCATAATCGCAACGGGCACCACCACCGGAACAAAGCATCATCGGGACATCAGGATAATTCTCCTTCACACGTTTCAGGACATTATAGATACCGCGGACATGGTCAATATACAACTGCCCCTGTTTATTCTTCAGATACGGAGAATAGATATTGGTGATAGGACTGTTGCAATCCCATTTGAAGAAAGCAACTTCTGGATTCTCTTTCATTATATTCTCTACAACACCGTATACATAATCTTGCACTTTCGGATTACTAAGGTCAAGCACCAACTGGTTACGATAATAATACGTATCACGATTAGGCAGCATGATCGCCCAATCCGGATGTTTCTCGAAGAGTTCACTCTTTGGATTCACCATTTCAGGTTCAATCCAGATACCGAACTTCACATCTGCATCTTTGGCAACTTTCACCAGAGCCGGAATACCGCCGGGCAATTTATTATGATTCACATCCCAGTCTCCCAAACCCGCATGATCATTTTTACGGGGATATTTGTTCGCAAACCACCCGTCGTCCAATAAGAACATATCTACACCCAGATGTTTGGCTTCCTTCATTAATTCAGCCAGTATCTCCTGATTAAAGTTAAAGCCTGTATTTTCCCAGTTATTCAGAAGAGTCAGACGACTGCCTTTACCATCTTTCAAACTATAGTTACGTGCCCACTCATGGAGATTCCGGCTACCTTTCCCAGCACCGTCATTGCTTAAAGTGAAGATAAATTCAGGGGTAGTAAATACTTCATTCGGTTTCAACTCATAGTTCGAAGCATAAGGATTGATGCCAGGGATTACGCGAAGGTTTCCTACATTGTCTACCTCAAAAGTGAAACGGAAATTACCGGTCCAGCCCAATGTACCCATCAATACGATTCCCTGGTGTTCGCTGACCGGTTGATCCAGTCCTACTTCAAAGAAAGGATGTGTATGCATGGCGGCACGGCTGCCCAACTTGGTGTCGATTACTTTCTTTCCGAACTGTAACTGCTGGTTGCTCATTTGAGCTTCTTTGGCCCAGTCGCTGCTGAACTCGGTTAGGAAATACTTGGAGTCGGAGAAATAAAGCATTGTGGAAGCATAGCGCCACAGGGTGACGGGTTTCTTCTCGTTGTGCTTGATTTCGCTCCATGTCTTGATGACGTTTTCTTTCGGATAAGCGATGTAGTGCAGAGTTACCTCTACCGGATATTGGTCGTCTTTGAGGTTGATAATTGTCTCTGTTCCTCCTGTCACGGCCTTCTGCTCGGAAGATACATAGCGGAGAATCGTACTTGGATTTCCGTCGCTGTGAGTGATAGCCACAGCCGGTTCGAAATAGTCTTCGGCACCGGAACCCGGATAGACTTCCCAGCCGCGTGTAGAAACACTGCCGTCACTGCCACCTTTTACATAAGGCGAAAAGTGCTTGATATCTTGCTCATTTAGTAGTTTGTCACCCAGATAAGCCTGATAAAGTCGGCCGTTAGGGGCTACTTGAAGGATTAGGTCTGTGTTGTCCGTTGAGATTTGGATAACACTCTTTTCCTGGGCTTTCACTTGTGCCAAGGTAAACAAAGCCATTAGTAGTAGAAATAGTTTCTTCATGTTGTTTTGAGTAATAATTATTGGGTATTAGTTAGTTTACAGGCATAAAAACGCTCAAAGATAATGATAATTTATGATGTACGGGCCAGATTTTGATGCTGATGCTAAATTCTACGGTAAATAAGTCACCGTTAAACATAGCTTATACACCCGCTATACATCTGTTATCCGGTAGGTATTGTTCTGTCGGAATACCGATATTGTTAATTTGCCACGGCCGTGGAGAGTATTCGTCACACCCGTGGTAATATCTCGTCACGCCTGTGGAAAGAACTCTCCACGACCGTGGCAGACTAACTAAAGCGGTGCTCCAACCTAACTATACCGGTATTCCAATCAAACTATACCGGCTTCTCTTCCCATAAAGTCCCACTTAACAAACCCTCCGACAAGCTGCTTGCCGGAAAGAGAGGAATGACATGGCAATTAAAGTGAGTACATCTACTGTTCAAAAAATAATCTTACTTACTTGCTTTTTTCGTTTGATTTTCATACTTTTAGCCTCCGTAAACCCTTTAAAAATTAATCCTATGGATAGCATTCTTTTCTGGCTGGTTCCGGTCGCTTCCGTGTTAGCCCTCTGCTTTGCTTATTACTTCCATAAGCAGATGATGAAAGAGAGTGAAGGTACTCCCCAAATGATAAAAATTGCCGCTGCTGTGCGCAAAGGCGCTATGTCTTACCTGAAACAGCAATACAAGATTGTAGGCTGGGTGTTTCTGGGGCTGGTCATTTTGTTTTCAATCATGGCCTACGGTTTCCACGTTCAGAATGCTTGGGTGCCTATCGCTTTCCTGACGGGTGGTTTCTTTTCCGGCCTTTCCGGTTTTCTGGGGATGAAAACGGCAACTTATGCATCAGCCCGTACAGCCAATGCGGCACGCGGTTCGCTGAATGCCGGATTGAGGATTGCCTTTCGGAGCGGTGCGGTAATGGGACTTGTCGTAGTCGGTCTCGGC
>ERZ791618.912-NODE-912-length-11874-cov-1.828158_pt1 | contig 11874 bp, 11 predicted proteins | sample MGYA00510059_ERZ791618 | MGnify/ENA primary metagenome ERZ791618 (study PRJEB30046, sample SAMN00715159) | human gut metagenome | study: EMG produced TPA metagenomics assembly of the A metagenome-wide association study of gut microbiota in type 2...
GGACGTTTTATCAAGAACTTCGCTAAGTTTACAGGTAACGAAGCTGGTAAGGCTTTGGTTGCTGCTGGTCCGAAACTCTAATTTATATATTAGATATATTGAGAAAGGCGGTTCCGAAAGGAGCCGCCTTTTTGTTTCATAAGTTTCATAAAAATATGAATTCTATTTTGTAATTTGATATAATAAAGATATATTTGTTATGCCTTATAAATATCTAAAAGAAAAATAAATGAACCTGCGCGATAACAGTATTGATCTGTCTCTTTCAATAAACTATTTACGGAGTATCATGAACGCTTTGTCCGTTTCGCTTATACTTATGTGGATAACTATATGGAGGCTGAGGATATTGTGATGGAAGCCATGACTTATTACTGGGAAAACAGGACCCGTTTGTTTGGAGTGAATCCTCCTGCTTATATTTTTACTACAATTAAAAATAAGTGCCTGAATTATCTTCGCGACCGTCAGTATTATCAGGCTGTATCAGAGCAATTACAAGAGCATGCAGCATGGAAGCTTGCGATACAGATATCTACTCTGGAAGCATGCAACCCGGAGGAACTTTTTTCTAAAGAAATGAAGCAGTTGGTGGAGCATGCGTTAAGTAAATTGCCGGAAAAAACAAGAAGAGTCTTTATTATGCGGCGCTTTGAAGAAAAGAGTTATCGTGAGATTGCTTCAGAGATGAATATGTCCGTCAAGGGAGTTGAATACCATATGAATAAGGCGACAGAATCTTTAAAAAAAACATTGAAAGACTTCCTGCCTCTTTTGATTTATCTTATCTATCATTAATTTTTCACATCTATTAACTAGGGATTCTTTTTCGTTGTGTGCTTTACTATAAAAGGCAATGGTATAATGTGTCATTTTATATAAGTTGACGATGAATTTGGACAGAGAACTTTTATTTCGTTTTTTTAATAAAGAAACGACGCTTGAGGAAGAAAAGAAAATTCGTCTTTGGATAGATGAATGCGACGAACATCGTCGCGAGTTTTTCCGTGAACGTCAACTTTTTGATGCTATTTTGCTTCACGGGGATCCGTCTTACGAAAAGAGCCGCCCCCGATTCTATATTCCATGGCATAAAGTGGTGGCTACTCTTTCCGGTATTGCAGCGATTGTGATACTTACTATCATTACGACTACATATTTCTTGCAACAATCTTTTAGAGACGAAGTGATGAATACAGTTACTGTCCCCCAGGGACAGCGTGTTCACTTGACATTGTCTGATGGAACAAAGGTTTGGTTGAATGCTAAAACCAAAATGGAGTATCCGCAAAGCTTTAAAGTGTCCGATCAAAGAATAGTAAAAGTGGACGGCGAAGCCTATTTTGAAGTGAGTAAGAATAAAGAGAAACCATTTATTGTTAAAACGACTAAGGGTGATGTAGAAGTATTAGGAACTAAGTTTTACATAAGCGCTTATGCGACAACAGATGTTTTTGAAACTTCTTTGATAGAAGGTAAAGTGAAGGTGCATACTGCTTATGAAGATATGACACTCTATCCCAAAGATAAGGCTGTATTGGAAAACGGTCTTCTCACTCGTAAGCAGATTGATGATATGGATACTTACCGTTGGCGTGACGGGCTTTATTGTTTTAAGAACCTATCTTTTGATGATGTTCTGAAACAATTTGAGATCTATTATGATATCCGTTTTGTGAAAGAGAATCCACAAATTGCAAACCCAAAACTGAATGGAAAGTTCAGGCTGATTGACGGAGTAGATTACGCATTACGGGTACTTCAAAGAGAGGTCGGTTTCTCATTCCGGAGGGATGATGAAGCTAATGTGATTTATCTGAAATAATTTGTCCAACTATAAAATGAATGCCTATGTAAATAAATAGAAGAAGTCTGAAAACGAAATCGGCAAGTACTACCAATACCTGCCGATCGTGAGATAAATTTTCTCACCCGAGAGTGAAAAAACTTTTAATAAAATCTAATCGTAAAAATATGAAAAATAAATCAATCGGGGACGATTATAAGCTAAAAAATCCCCATGTTAACCTATTTTATAGAGCTATGCGAATAACTACATTCTTATTGTTCTTCTGTTCGTTCTGTGCTTTAGCCGATAATGTAAATTCTCAGACGGCGAAAGTTACTATTAAAAGAAGTAATGTGACACTTCTGGATGTGCTGAATGAAATAGAAAATCAAACTAATTATCTGTTTATTTATTCCAACGACATTAATGTGAAACGTCCGGTTTCGATTAATGTGAATGCAAAGGCGGTTAATAGCGTTTTAGCTAAGTTGTTTGCTGGAAAGGACGTTGCCTATCAAATGGAGGGAACTCATATTGTTTTGACAAAAACGGAAAAATCCTTAAACGAGGTAAGTGTACAGCAACAAAGTAAAAGAATGGAAAACATTACCGGTGTGGTGCTTGACGAAGCGGGAGAACCGATAATCGGTGCTTCTGTAAAAGTACAGAATACAACTATTGGTACCATTACTGATCTGGAAGGAAAGTTTAAATTGGAGCTTCCGGCAAAATCTGTCATTGAAATATCGTTTATCGGATATCGGACGAAAACGGTTGTTGTCGGTAAGGAGAAACATATTAGTATCTATATGGAAGAAGATACTAAGGCGTTGGACGAAGTGATTGTTGTGGGGTATGGCACGACTTCCAAGCGCAAGACTACTGCCGCTATTGCCAGTGTGAATGCTGAAGATATAGCTAAAGTACCTACGGCTAATATAACACAGAGCCTTGCCGGCCGTGCTCCGGGATTGATCGTGAATACATCCGGAGGTGGTATTAATAACTATTCTTCTATATCCATTCGTGGTGGTGCTACTCCATTGTTTGTTATCGATGATGTTATCTGTGAAGAACGTGATTTCCGGAATTTAAATCCTGAAGATGTGGAACAGATGTCTGTGCTGAAAGATGCGGCTTCTACTGCCGTATATGGTGCACGTGCTGCAAATGGCATTATCATGGTGGTAACTAAGCAGGGTAAAGCTGGTAAAATGAGTATCAATTATAGTTTCAACTACAATTTGAGTCAACCTACAATTATGCCTGATAAATTGAATTCGTATGATGCCGCTTATTATCTGAACCAGGGGTTGGCGAATGACGGTATGAAAGAACGTTTTAATGCGGAAGAAATGGAACTTTTTGCGAACGGTTCTGATCCTCATCATTACCCTAACGTGGACTGGCAGAAGTTGGCTATGAATACGTTTGCTCCTGAACAACGTCATACACTGACTGTGACCGGTGGTAGTGAAAAAGTAAAAGCATATACATCATTCTCATATTATGACCAGCAGTCTATCTATAAGAATAATACCAATAATCTCCAACGCTATAATTACCGTACCAACCTGATTGCAGATTTTAAGGAAGTAGGCGTTAAAGTAACTTCAGGAATCGAAGGATATCTGACAAAAAGCCGGGAGCCGTTGAGTACTACGGGAGGTGATTTGGTAGTGTCTGGAGTCATATCCAGAATAAATTGCCTTGGGAAAATGCGTATAACCAATATGGGCAATTGAATAATATCCCGGATAACCCGTTGGCGGAGATTTCTCCGGAAGCGGGATATAGCAAGGGAGAGATTGCTACGGTTAAGGCCAATATGGGATTGGAATGGACGGTACCTTGGGTAGCAGGACTAAGATTGAAAGCGTTAGGAAATTATCGTCTGACAGCCGACCGTCAGAAGGATTGGAAGAAATCTCCGGTTATGTATGATTGGGACGGAAATCCGAATACTCCAAGCAAGCCGTCTTTAGAAAAGAATTATTGGAATATGTCAGAGTACACCGTACAAGCTTTTGCAAATTACGACCGTACTTTTAATGTTGTGCATACTGTTAGTGCTACGGCCGGTATTGAGGCAAATAAATATATGTATGATAATGCAACTCTGGGACGTAAAGAATACTTGTTGGATGTAGATCAGATCAATCCGGGGCCTGTTGCTACGGCTACAAACTCCTCTGCTGAGGGGACACGTGCACGTGCCGGTCTAGTGGCTCATTTAAAGTATGATTATGCAAGTAAATATGTGGTAGAAGGTAGTATGCGTTATGACGGCAGTGACAATTTCCCGAAAGGAAAACGTTGGGGAGTCTTTTATGCAGGTTCGGCGGCATGGGTAATCTCTGAAGAATCGTTCTGGAAAAATTTGAAAGATCGCCATATTCTTGATCTGTTTAAGATTAGGGCTTCTTATGGAGAGATTGGTCTGGATGATATTTCTGCTTATTCATATTTACAGTCTTATAATTTGGATGAACGCGGATATTTGTTAGGAGGTAAATTTTATCCGGGTTTTTCTGAAGGTAACTTGGTTAGCAAAGATATTTCTTGGTATACAACTCGCAGTACAAATGTCGGATTAGACTTTGCTTCTTTAGATAATCGCTTGTCCGGTTCTGTCGAATATTTCCGTATGTCTACAAAAGGATATCTGACTTCTCCTTCTAATGTGGCATATACTGATCCGTTAGGAACCTCATTGCCACAAGTAAAGTCTGACGGTGAAAGTATTCGTCAAGGAGGTGAATTCATTGTACAATGGAAAGAAAAGAGAGGTGATTTTGAATATGCGATAGGTGCTAATTTTACCTATTTTGATTCATTCTGGATGAATAATCCGTACGAAGCAGAAACAGACTTGAAGAATCCTTATAAACGTACTACTCATGCCAAAGGATATTGGGGAATCGGATATGAATCTTTGGGATATTATCAAAGTCAGGAAGATGTGATGAACTCACCCAAACGGCAAAACTCGGTAAACTTGGGTGCTGGTGATATTAAATATTATGATTTCAATGGAGATGGTATAATTGACGGAAATGACCAACATCGTATCGGTAAAAATTCTTCTCCTCGCGGACAGTATGGTATAAGTATAGATCTTAATTATAAGGGCTGGTTCATGAATATGTTGTGGCAAGGAGCTACGTCCAAAGATTTCTATTTTGGAGACAAGCTGCAAGGTCAAGGTTCCGATTATGGCTATTTGTCAGTGATTTATGATTTCCAGAGAGACGTTTGGACACCGGATAATCGGAATGCCAAGTTCCCTCGTCTGCGGAGTACTTCTAAATATAATGGAAGCAACAATTATGGTTCATCTGATTTCTGGTTGGTTAATACTGGCTATATCCGTCTGAAGAGTTTGAATATCGGTTATGATCTGAAACATAAAGTATTGAAGAGAGTTCCATGGATCACGAAATGTGATGTCTCTCTGAGTGGATATAACTTGTTGACTTTCAGCGAATCGAATAAATACGATATTGATCCGGAGATTGGAAATACTAATTTATATACTTATCCTGTCAGCAGGGTATATTCGATTAGTTTTAACATTGGATTCTAATAACTTTAAAAACACAGAATATGAAAATAATAAAATATATAGTTCCTGCACTTTTAGGAGGGATGTTAACACTGCAAAGTTGTGAACATTTTTTAGATACGAAACCTACGGAAACTTATTCGGAAGAATTGGTTTGGGGGAGTCGGTCTACTGCCGATGCATTCGTACTACGCACATATCCTGATATTTTGGGATTATACCACGATTTTTGGGGAGACGATCAGATAACACTAAATACAATTCTACGCCAAAGTTGTCCGGGAGAGGCACGTGACCTGATAAATCGGGAACATGATTTCGGTTTTAATAAATTTAGTATTATCCGTCGGTGTAACTTGATTATTGAACAGCTTCCGCCTCTACTGCTTTATCCGATTTGGATAAAAAAGAACTGGTTGCCGAGGGAAAAATGCTTCGGGCTATGATCTACTATTATCAGGCGAAACATTGTGGACGTGTGATTTGGGTAGACAGGGTATTGCAAGTAGACGATGAATTTAATTTGCCCCTCACTGAATCTATTGACCGGACGTATGATTTGATATTGAGTGATTTGGATGATGCCATAGCAGGACTTCCAGAGGAATATCCTGCCGGGCGTGCCAATGCTAATGCGGCTCGGGCTTTGAAGTCGGAAGTCTGTCTGACGGCTGCTGCTTACACTACGGATGCTACACGAAAGAAGACATTATGGGAACAAGCGGTAGTAGCGGTAGATGCTATCCAAGGTTATTCTTTGGACGCCAATTATGGTGGCATGTTCAATCAGGAGAACTCTTATTCTTCAACGGAGATTATTTTAGCCAGATATTTCAGTAAAGAAAATACAAATGGCGGTGATACTTATATGCAGACTGTCATTCCTAATCAGGGAAATGATAATCTAAAAAAGTTGGGACGTGGTCCTTTGTTTAAAAAAGACTGGGTCTTTGAGTGCTGGCTGGAACATTCGCCTTCCCAGAATTTGGTAGATGATTATCTGGTTATTGACCAACTGACAAATGAAGCTAAAAAGTGGAATACGACTTCCCAGTTTGTGAATAATACCAATGTCATTTCTAATGATGCTGTAAGAGATCTGGCTGTGAATGCTGATGAATTGGATGAACACTCTCTGGCTTATGAAACGAAAGATAAAGGGCGTGATACCCGTATTAATGATTTTATGTATACGCATCGCGACAAACGTTTTTATGCGACAATCGTACAGGACTCCTGTGAATATTATGGGGAATTAGTCACAATGCATAAGACCGGTAACTTGCAACGTGTAGTTTGGGTGAGGCTCCGGGAACCGCTGAAATGGGGTCTACCAATTACTTGTGGCGCAAAGGTGTCTACATTAATGACTGGCGTATATTTGTTGATGTGCCTACGGATTATCATTATGTAATTTTCCGGTACGGACGTGCGCTGTTGAATAAGGCTGAAGCCCTTCTTTGTCTGGCAAAGAGTGACCCTTCAAAACTGTCAGAAGCAGTAGCTACTTTCAATCAGACTCGCACTGTACATGGTGGTTTGCCGGAATCCGAAGCATCCACGTTGGTTGAGGCATGGAAAGATTATAAGATTGAGCGTCATGTAGAATTGCCAATGGAAGGCGACTATTATTGGTCTTTGTTGCGTTGGGGCAAATATGGTGAAGAAGCAAACGACGGACAACCCTCCGGAAGTGAAGTCATCAAAGAATTGCGTACTCCGGCTACATTTATTGAAATTAGCAGTGACCGTCATCGTATGTTTATCGGTACACAAGGATATGGAAATGCCGACCGTACTTTTTCTAAGAAACGCTATTTGTATCCTATTCCGCAAAGTTTGATTAATGCAAACTCTGCTATAACAGAGAAGGACCAAAATCCTCTGTGGTAAAATGATAACCAATATTCGAATTATTAATCAATGAAACAAGAACAATGAATAGAATTAAATTATCAGACATAAAATGGTTGCTTGTACTGTTGTGCTTGCCATTTGTTTCCTCATGTAAAGATGATCTTGAGGCTTATGAAGAAGCGGAAATTACCTCAGTCGGTGCATATCACCGCTACTATACAACAGAGAAGGATGCTTTGACAGGTGAGTTTAAGGTGGCGGAGAAGGAATTGGAGAAGTCCAATAGTATCAACGAAGACGAAGCGGTTGTTACTGCGACTTTCACGGTTCCTGCTGCCAGTGGCAGGTTTTCTGATGCTGAACGTGCAAAAGTGTCGTTGAATAAGTTGGTTGTATACTTCAATGTGTCTACTGCTGCACGCGTGACACCACTGGATGGCTCCCCGAAGTTAGGGGCTCCGGGCGATTGGACCTCAGAACGTAGATATAGTGTCATGGCTGCAAATGGAACAAAGAAAACATGGACTGTCAAAGTTGTGTTGAATAAATAGGTATTATTTTCTTATATTTGTAGCAAATAAACTGAAATCAAACAATTGAGGTCTTGGGAGTCGTTGAGGTGGTGAGTAAGCACGTTATGTCAACGACTCCTTTTTAATTTGAAAATTATAATGTTTATGAATACACCTTTGTCTCCCGTCTCCGGGCGTTTGGCTTCACTCGATATCCTACGGGGTTTCGACCTCTTTCTTTTAGTTTTCTTTCAACCGGTATTTGTGGCTTTGGGGCAACGTTTGAATTTTCCGTGGCTTAATGACATTTTATATCAGTTCGATCATGAGTCTTGGATTGGTTTCCGGTTCTGGGACCTTGTGATGCCACTTTTCCTGTTTATGACAGGAGCCTCCATGCCTTTTTCCTTTTCCAAGTTTAAAAATGCCCCTAATAAATGGCATATTTATCGTAAAATAATAAAGCGCTTTGTATTGCTTTTTATTTTCGGCATGATTGTGCAGGGAAACCTTTTGGGATTGAATCCTGATTCTCTTTATTTATATTCGAATACGTTGCAGGCGATAGCAACAGGCTATCTTATTGCAGCAATAATTTTGTTACACTGTTCTTTCCGTTATCAGGTGCTCATTACATTATTATTGTTACTGCTCTACTGGATACCGATGACTTTCTTCGGCGATTTTACTCCCGGAGGGAATTTTGCAGAAAAGGTAGACCGACTAGTGCTAGGCCAGTTTCGGGATGGTGTGTATTGGGGAGAAGATGGAAACTGGCATTTTTCTCCTTATTATACTTATACTTGGATATGGAGTAGCTTAACTTTTGGAGTAACAGTTATGCTAGGTACTTTTGCCGGAAAGATAATGAAAGAAGGAAAAGAAAATAGAAAGGGAGTGGTGAGGCTTTTGTTATTGTTAGGCATAGTATTAATAGGGGTATCTTTGCTATGGAGTTTGCAAATGCCTATTATTAAGCGGCTATGGACTTGTAGTATGACTTTGTTTTCCGGAGGACTCTGCTTTCTGCTTATGGGATTATTTTATTATTGGATAGACTATAAAGGGCATACCTATGGGTTGGATTGGTTGAAAATTTATGGGATGAACTCTATCACTGCCTATATTTTAGGTGAGGTCGTTAATTTCCGTTGTATAGCAGCTTCTATCAGCTATGGCTTAGAGCAGTTTCTTGGTAACTATTATTCTGTATGGTTAAGTTTTGCTAATTATCTCATTGTCTTTTTTATACTTCAAATGATGTATAAACATCGTATCTTTTTGAAAATTTAAAAATACTACAATGAATAAGAAAAGTCTGTATTGGTATAATAAATGATTCCTGTCGTTATAGGCGTTTCTTTTTCACTGTTTACTATTTTATTAGTTTTTTATTTCGCGTAACTATAGTCTTCTTTTCGTATAACTATGGTTATGCGAAGTAATAGTAGGCAATGAAATAATCTATTTAGAATATGAATGAAGTCTCAAATGTAGCTTCCCGATGATAGTCTATATGTTCCTTAAAAACTATTCAAAGATATATAATTATAAAATTTAATAGATTTTTTTACTGAAAGAAAATATGCAATTAGAAGATTATTCAGAATTTGTTTGAAATAACTTTTACCAAGTTCTACTGGAACTTCGTGATAAAAAAAGAATATATATCAGAGGGGTATGAAATGAAGAAAATAAGGACTCTACCAAAGTTAATTACAAAAAGCGCATAATATATAGATACAAAAATCACGATATAAACGCTTATTTGCAAATAAAACTATTGACAATTTATTTCATTGAGTAAAAATATTAAAACAGATAAGTTCTTTTTTTATATTTATCTGACCAGATAATAAAAACATTACTCAAATCTATTGCAATTACAAAAATTATCTATATATTTGCAACGTATTACAATTATTATTGCATACAAACTAACACATTAGTTCACTTTACAAAACGAATCACGAAGTTCCAGTAGAACTTAGTGTAGCGATAAATAAAAAAAGACCTTATATCCTATGAACAGTACAGCTCAGCACAGTTTATCTCCTCTGGTACAGTATAACCAGGTTATATCATCTTGTTTTTTATATTCAATTTATGGAAAAAAGAGTGCTTTTGTCCGGGGATTGAATAAGTCTTGTATAATGTATTATTTGAAACTTAACATACCCCCAAGTTCCCACAACCGATGCAACAGAATGTAGTATCGGGTAGTGGGATTTTTTGAAAAAACGGATGTGATTCATAAGATAGAAAATGCCGTCTATTTGAGAATTTCCGGTGTAACACCTTTAACAAGATTATAAACTAATAACGAATGCTGGCAAAGAAAAAATAAACGTTTTTGTGAAGATAGCAATTTAATAGATGAAAGTGCTATCCTTTATTTATTGAAAACCTTTAATTAACCCAGATTCATGCTTATCGAAAAGCATAAGAATGAATTGTTAACACTTTTAATTTCTATGATGAATGAAAAACAAAATTGTGGAAGAATACTGCGATTATTGATCCTGTTTTGTTTGTATGGTATTTGTTTACCTCCCCTTCACGCCAAACAGGATATTGCATCACCACAACAGACAGGCAAGACCTATACAATTAAAGGAGTTGTATTGGATTTTAACAATGAACCGATTATTGGTGCCAGTGTTTTTATTCCGGGAACCAGTATCGGAGTAGCTACAGACTTGGACGGAAATTATGTACTGAAAGTACCGGCAAACACGAAAAATATAGAATTCTCTTACATTGGATATGAGAAGAAAGTTGTTCCGTTCAACCCTAAAGATCTAAATGTCTTTCGTGTTGTGACGATGAAAGAAGATAGCGGTATTGCACTTGAAGATGTCACGATTGTAGCTTTTGCCAAACAAAAGAAAGAGTCCGTATTAGGCTCCGTTTCTACTATCAAACCGGCGGAGTTAAAAACTACCAGTAGTAATCTTACTACCGGATTTGCAGGGAAGTTGGCGGGAGTAGTTGCTTATCAAAGAAGTGGAGAACCGGGTGAAGATAATGCCGAATTCTTTATTCGTGGTGTGACGACATTTGGAACAGGGAAAGCCGATCCGTTGATTTTGATTGATAACATTGAATTGACTTCATCAGATTTGGCAAGATTGAATACCGATGATATCGCCAGTTTCTCCATTCTGAAAGACGCTACTGCTACTGCGCTTTATGGTGCGCGTGGTGCTAATGGTGTTATTCTTGTAACGACAAAAGAAGGTACGGAAGGTAAAATGAAATTATCTTTCAGGGTAGAAAGTTCGTTCTCCGCTCCTTCCAAAGAGGTTGAAATTGCTGATCCGCTGACGTTTATGAAACTTCATAATGAGGGGTGAGAACTCGAAATCCGGATGGTGCATTACCTTATCTGGAAAGCGCGATTGCTGCTCGCGAAAAAGGGTTGAATCCGATGGCTTATCCGATGGTAGACTGGAAGGATATGCTATTCAAAGATTTCACAACTAACTATCGCGGAAACATGAGCCTTAGCGGTGGTGGCCGTGTAGCCCGTTACTATGTAGCATTGTCTTATTCGCGGGATAATGGTATCTTGAAACAGGTTCCCAGTAACCTTTTTGATAATAATATTAAGTTGGATAAATATACGGTACGTTCGAATGTTAATATTAATCTGACCAAAACAACCGAGTTGGGAGTGCGCGGAGCGGCACGTTTGATAGTTATCAAGGTCCGATACAGGGCGGTTCGCAGGTTTACAGTCAGGCTATTAAAGCAAGTCCGGTTCTTTTTCCTGCTATGTATGCTCCGGATGCAGCTAACCAATATACCAATCATCCTATGTTCGGTAATTATGGAACTAGTGCAAATTACTTGAATCCATATGCTGAAATGGCACGCGGTTATAAAGAATATGAAAACACTGTTATACTTGCCCAGTTGGAGTTGAAGCAAGATTTCAGTTTTATAACCGAAGGCTTGAAAGGGCGTTTGTTGGGAAATGTCACGCGAACTTCATATTATGACCTTCAACGTTCTTATACTCCGTTCTATTATGCCTTGGATAGTTATGATAAGACAAAAGATGAATACACTCTCTCTGCTCTAAATCCGGATTTGGGTACAGATTATCTAGGATACTCTCCGGGAAGTAAAAAAGTAGGTAGTTCCGA
>ERZ791618.914-NODE-914-length-11847-cov-1.919352_pt1 | contig 11847 bp, 11 predicted proteins | sample MGYA00510059_ERZ791618 | MGnify/ENA primary metagenome ERZ791618 (study PRJEB30046, sample SAMN00715159) | human gut metagenome | study: EMG produced TPA metagenomics assembly of the A metagenome-wide association study of gut microbiota in type 2...
TTACTTCCTGCCAATTCGATCTTATGTCTTTATAACGATCGGAATAATAATATGTGGGCAGGCAGCATCCGAAACGGATTAATCAGCATCCGGGAAGTTTCTATGAAAACATATAAAGATGTATTGCCCGGCAATGACCGCGGATTAAGCAACTCCACCGTTTTGAGCCTTTTTCAGGAATCCGAAAACCGGATCTGGATAGGTACGGACGGAGGAGGCATAAACAGCTTTAACCCGTTTACGGAGAAATTCGCCCATTACCCTTCGACTTGGGAAGACAAAGTAGCCTCTATCTGTCCGTTTACTCCCGGTAAATTATTAATTTCCCTTTTCTCGCAGGGAGTATTCATTTTCAATCCGGCAACAGGAGAAAAACATCCAAAACATCCCTTCACCATTGTCGATAATGAAACGAACACCCGTCTCTGTAACCGGGGAAAAGCCGTGAATTTACTACAAAACACGCCTCACAGCATATTATTCTGGGAGATCATGTTTATAAATACAATCTGAAAGAACAGACTTTCAATATTGCTACCGAGCAGGAAGGGCAAGATATCATCGGTACCCTTTTACCTATTGGCAATTATCAGGATTATACTTATATAAACGATACAAAACACATCTACGAACTGGATAACCGTACAAACCGGTTGAAAGCATTGTACTCTTGCCGAAAAGATACTGTTATCAACTCCGTTTCACGGGATGAAGAAGGGCACTTCTGGATCGGGAGCAATTACGGATTGATACATTATCATCCCGGAACCAAGACAAAGACTCTGATACCGACTTCCCTGTTCGGCGAAATTACTCTGCTCGTATGCGACCAGCAGGGAAAAGTATGGATAGGAGCCGACAGTATGCTCTTTGCCTGGTTGATCAAAGAAAAGAAGTTTGTCCTATTCGGAGAGTCGGATGGAGCTATTCTAAACGAATATCTTTCCAAGCCTCAATTATTAAGTATGCAGGGAGATATCTACATGGGCGGTGTAAAAGGCTTGCTTCATATCAACAGCAAGCTCCCGCTGACCACCTCCGAACTTCCACAACTCCAATTGTCAAATGTCATTATCAACGGAGAATCCGTCAACGATAAGTTAAAGGCAATCCGAAAGGTATCTCCGCTCCTTGGAACAGCAATATTACTATCCGAATCATGTCGAAAGAGGAAGACATTTTCCGCCAAAAAGTATATAAATACCAGATAGAAGGGTTGAATGACCAACAAATCGAATCCTACAACCCTGAACTGGCTATACGCTCACTGCCACCGGGCAGTTATAAAATCATGGCTTCCTGTACGGCCAAAGACGGTAGTTGGATTCCTAACCAAGAAGTACTGGAGTTAACGATTCTTCCTCCCTGGTATCGTACATGGTGGTTCATCCTCAGTTGCGCAGTTTTCGTTGTCGCCGTTATTATAGAGACTTTCCGAAGAACCTTGAAACGCAAAGAGGAAAAGCTCAAATGGGCTATGAAAGAGCACGAGCAACAAGTGTATGAAGAAAAAGTACGCTTCCTTATCAATATCAGCCACGAGCTTCGTACACCGTTGACACTGATACACGCTCCACTTAGCAGAATATTGAAATCACTCTCCTCCGAAGATCATCAATACCTTCCGCTGAAAGCTATTTACAGACAGTCACAACGTATGAAGAACCTGATTAACATGGTGCTTGATGTGCGTAAAATGGAAGTCGGAGAAAGTAAAATGCAGATACAGCCTCATCCGCTCAATAAATGGATTGAGGACGTATCACAAGACTTTATCAGTGAAGGTGAAGCCAAGAATGTGCGAATCCGTTATGAGCTCGACCCACGGATTGAAACTGTCAGTTTCGATAAGGACAAGTGCGAGACTATTTTAAGCAACTTGCTTATCAACGCGCTCAAACATAGTCCTGAAAATACGGAAATTACAATTACCTCCGAATTACTTTCAGAAGAAAGCAGAATACGTATTTCCATAATCGACCAGGGAAACGGATTGCAGCAAGTAGACACCCGGAAACTCTTTACCCGTTTCTATCAAGGGACAGGAGAACAAAGCGGAACGGGAATCGGATTATCTTATTCCAAGATTCTGGTTGAGCTGCATGGTGGTTCTATCGGTGCCCGCAACAATCAGGAAACAGGTGCAACTTTCTTCTTTGAACTACCACTGAAGCAAAAGACCGAAGAAATTATCTGCCAGCCTAAGGCATATCTGAACGAACTGATAGGCGACAATGACAATGAACAGATTCCTGATGAGGACAATTTCGACACGACCCCTTACAGTATTCTGGTAGTGGACGACAATTCCGACCTGACGGACTTCCTGAAAAAATCATTAGGAGAATATTTCAAGCGGATCGTAATTGCCGCAGACGGTGTAGAAGCCCTTCAACTTATCAAGAGCCATACTCCGGATATCATCGTCAGTGATGTAATGATGCCGCGAATGAACGGATATGAATTGTGTAAAAACATCAAAGAGGATATTACTATCAGCCACATCCCTATCATCCTGCTGACAGCAAGAGATGATAAACAAAGCCAGCTGAGCGGTTACAAAAACGGAGCAGACGCCTATCTCACCAAGCCTTTTGAAATAGAAATGTTAATGGAACTCATCCGCAACCGGTTGAAAAACCGCGAACATACCAAGAAAAGGTATCTGAATGCCGGCTTGATTCCTGCCCCGGAAGAAAGCACGTTCAGTCAGGCGGACGAAACATTCTTACTCAAAATGAATAAGATTATCCAGGAAAATCTGGATAACAGTAATCTGGATGTCGCTCTGGTCTGCAAAGAAATCGGCATGAGCCGGGCTTCGCTCTATAACAAGCTAAAAGCTCTTACCGATATGGGGGCCAATGATTATATTAACAAATTCAGAATGGAGAAAGCGATCACATTAATGACTGGCACGGAACTGTCATTTACGGAAATCGCCGAGAAAGTCGGGTTTACTACTTCCCGCTATTTCAGTACGGCTTTCAAACAATATACAGGCGAAACGCCGACACAGTATAAGGAAAAGCGGAAACAGGAAAAGAAAAACGAATAGCCATCCGACAACTAAAAAATAAAAAACGGTGAACACTGTGCAGCAACGAACTGCCTGATGTTCACCGTTTGTTCTATATATTGAGCCTTGTCTACTCTCAACCGTTGACTTTTTTATAGTCTTCCAGGAATTTTTTCAGTCCCGAATCCGTCAACGGATGATTCAACAATCCCTTAATGGCACTCAACGGGCAAGTAGCAACATCCGCCCCCACTTCCACACATTCGATAATGTGCTTCGTATTACGGATAGAAGCTGCCAGCACTTGTGTCTTGTAATCATACGTGCGGTACATACGTACAATATCCCCGACAAGTCCTATCCCATCTTCACAAATATCATCCAGACGGCCGACGAAAGGAGATACATAAGTTGCCCCGGCTTTAGCCGCCAGCAACGCCTGTCCCACCGAAAAGACCAGCGTACAGTTCGTGCGTATTCCTTTCTCCGTGAAATACTTGATGGCTTTGATACCGTCGGCAATACAAGGCACTTTCACTACGATATGCGGATTAAGCGCCGCCAGCTCCTCGCCTTCGCGAATCATCCCTTCATAATCGGTCGCTATCACCTCAGCACTCACATCACCGTTGACGATATTACATATCTTGACATAATGGTCACGCTGGTTCTGTGTTCCCTTAATACCTTCTTTCGCCATGAGCGAAGGGTTGGTAGTCACTCCGTCAAGTACACCGAGGTCATGTGCCTCCTTAATCTGCTCCAAATTGGCTGTGTCAATAAAAAACTTCATAGCTTTAAACTTTAATGTTACGTATTTGTATAACCCTTCTGATTCGCTATTAGTTCTAAATCAACCGTCTCAATCCCCAACTAATTCCATATACAAGTCGTTAAGCCGTTTGCGGAGATATAAGTTTCCAAATATCATTAAGCCAGACCTCATATCGGTTAGGCAACATAAGTTCTGGACGGAATTCCGATATAATTATCTCTTTTTAAAATACAACGGCCATAAAGTCTGTATGCGATTCGCTATATGATACGCTAATACCGGAGGAACCGCGTTACCGATCACTTTATAAGCGCCTGAGGCACTTAACTCAAAACGTGTACTGTTCTTTTTATGGGAGACAAACGTATAATCCGGCGGAAACGTCTGTATCAAAGCACATTCTCGAGGAGTTAAGCGACGTTCTTGTAAACCGGCGTCTAATTCTTCCGTAATAACGCCCCCATGCTCCCGGGATAAACGACGGTATTCTATATTTCCATGATGCTCGGAACGAATCGTCGGGCCAATATTATCCAGCGCGATCTCCTTTTGACCTTGACAATGAGCTCCCATATATTTCGCCTGTGAATAATACCGCTGGGATGGATCTTCTGTCCTATCCGGTTCCTCCAATCCTACAAATACATCCCGACAAACCACCGGTGGCAATAGTTTCTTATCTTCCACGGTGCAAGCATGTGTCGGACTCGGATAAGGATCGTAAGCTTTGGGTATCTTCTCCTCTTGAAGCGCTCTTAAAGCCTTAACCTTTAACGCGGACTTACGTATCCCGATAAAAATCACACGCTCTCTAGACTCCGGAACCCCATAATTGCCCGCATGTAAAACTTGAGGATCTAAAACAATATATCCATCCCCAGCCGCATGGGCGAAGTCTCTCTGAATAATACTTTTCACGTCTCCCAGATTCACCAGTCCCTTCACGTTCTCCGCGATAAATATCTTGGGTCTCGTAATATCGATCACCTGCTTCATCCAATAGTAAAGTTTACCCCTCGTCTCTTCCGAGGCCTCATCGTCCTCACGCAATTTCCCGGTATGATCCTTATTCGACTCAAACCCTAAACGTTTACCGGAGACACTGAAATCCTGGCAAGGAAAACCTCCCGTGACGACATCTATATTTTTAGGGAAGACTTTTTTCCCCGCTCGATGCTCTTTCACCAAGTCTACGATACTCTTTGTATTATAAACGTTTTTATCATATCCGAATCGATCCATATATTGAAGCCAAGCGGTTTGTGCCTCTTTCAATATATCATTCGCAAAGACCGTTCGAAAACGATTCTTCTGTAAACGAACCCAGTGTTCATCGATAACCTCTTGAACCCACGTATTTTGAGGAGATATAGACTTACGATGACATATAAAATCCCCCTCGAATCCTAAATCCATGCCCCCACATCCGGAGAACAGGGACAAGACCCGTAAGCTATCCAACGATTCAATATCCTTTCCACCTCTTTTCATTTCCGATCCTTGCTATATACTATTTTTTATCAAAAGAATCGCAAATCTACAAAAATCACGGGAAAAGCACTAGAATTTATTAGTCTTTGCTCAAAACAATCTTATGCAGGAAATTGTCCTCATAATAATCTACCATATAGATTATCGAATTATCTTCTGTCGCACATCCAGTGTATAGGCCTCTTCCTTTGGGTAACGAATAACGAGCTACCGGATTCCCATCCCAATCAAATTGCTCCAGATACAAGGGATTCGTTTCATCCGTATCTTTCTTTGATTCCCGGTAAACGGCATAGACATACTTGTCACTCGCGAAACAACTGTAATAATAGAGAGGATTATCCGGCGAAGAGGTAGTTTGTAAGGTTTTATCTCCAAATCGGCACATCTTCACATGGTTACCATCAAAGTCAAAGAAAACGATCCGGTCATGAAAGGTAAACGCAAATGCTTCTCGTTTTCTTGAAAAGCTATGCGCCAAATTTCCGATATAGAAAAACCAACCTGCTCCTTCAGCGAACAGGAAAGGTACGGTTCCCTTCACTATAGTATCATTCAAGCTTACCAATCCTATTCCCATTCCATCATTTGAACCTAGACTAACCTGCATCTTGCCATCTCCCATATATAAAGGCTTATCAGGGACTATCTTATTTTCAGGGATTTCAGCCAATTGATCATACTCCTCTAGTTTAAGGGTAGTGGACAAGCTAAAGATCCGATTATTACGTATGTTCCAGACGTAGCAAAGCTTATCGGTCTCTTCCGTGGGTATCATGCGTATATCATTGAACTCATCCGGTCCCTCGCCAAAAGGGGCTAATTGAGCAACCGTTTTATAATCGGGCAAAGAGAGTACATGCAAAAGATAGGCTCCCTCCCGCCACTCAAGGTGTTTAACGATGAGGTAGTTGCCTTTAGCCAATATATTCACTTCCCGAAGCTCGATCTCCAAGTCAATCGGTATCCGCTCAATAGAACGGATCTCCCCTTTCGGGAAATCAGATTTCTCTAGCTGAATGATATTCGACTTCGGTATTTCCGGATACTCCACTCCACCAAGTTGAACTAAATTAACAACTTGAGAATTATTTGATTTCTCATGTCCACATCCTGCCAATAGCAGAATAATTACGGCAATAGCACTAAAAAAGGCAACAATACGCATATCCCTAACTATTATAATATTCTACTTTCAATCCTATTCCCCCGGTTCAAGGCCCGTGACTTACCAAATTATTCCAGAGTCAATACCTAAAGCTTTCATTTTTTTTGGCATTAGCCTTATATTGAATAGTTTGTCAAAGATAGTTCTTAATCACGAAAGAGACAATATCGCAAACAAAAAATGCAAAAAGGCCTCAATAATTATTCAAAATTTATACATCATATACAAGCAAAAGCCATGCATAGAATTATCTCTCTACACATGGCTCTTTTTCACGTACTCTTTTCTTATAGGCAGTTATTCATCTTTGTTTTGGTTCCAAATAAAACATTATGTGTTTCTATACTTTATTATTCTATCATTTCAAAACAAAAGGAACATATACAGAGAGCATCAAATCCGAAAGATGTCCACGACGGCCATTAGCCGGTCCGTTATTGAAATGCTTCAAGGTATTGAAACAGCCATACTGATAAGAAAGGCCGAACTCACAATGCTTGCTTAAACGATATCCCACCTTCGCCATCACGGACAGGTCAAACACGGCTTGTGGCTGTACATAAAGCGTAGGAGCGATACCGACACCTAAATGGAATTTCTTGGTAAAACGCCAATTCCAACTAGCGGCTACGGAGATAGGCATCACAAACTCATCGAAAACATCAGCTTTCTTAGAAACATATATACCATCCTCTATACTTTCATAATAAGGAAAATACTTCGTCGTTTCCATCTTCTGAAATCCCATCGTAATATCCAAATCATAAAAGAATTTCTGTTCCGGAAGGAATCGAAAGCGATAACCGATCATACTATTTAACTTATAATCGTGCCGATAAGACCAATTTGATTCATCACCCCAAGTAGTTCGTTTCCAACTATCTTGTAAAGGAAATCCAACACCGGCACCTACTAATAAGCCATGCTCAATTTGGGCGAAAGTAGAAGTAGAAACCAATAACAGTAAAAATAAAATTTTTTTCATAAATTATCACCAGTCTTCTTTTAAACTTATTTTTGCAGTCCCTTTATTACTTTCAGGCATTTCATCTGACCAAATTTCCATTCGTCCAGAAAACTCAAATCGAGGAGGAGTTACGATTGTAACTGAGTTTCTTGGATTTTCACCAACATGCCCTAACATACCTCCTTGATCCTTAGCTAAAAGTTTATTATATACATCTGTATGTAAAAGAATTGTTACCCCATTTTTATTCTGATAATTTTTAATTGAAACATTATATACTTCAAAACCACTTCCTGACCCTGAAGCTGTAAGACGTAGTATAATCATTGTACGGTGTTTTTTCCATAAAACTTTCTTTTTTTGACTAAGATAATCAAAGCCCAATGACAAATAATTTTTATTTTCAATAGTTTGTAACTCTATAAATCTTGGAATAGCTCGAACCTTTACATAATCACCACCTGGTATTTGATATTTACTTTCAGCTAGGTTTATATCATTCTTTTCATTTGTAGCTTCATTATTACCATACAATGATATCCCTGATCCGAAATATTCCTCTAAAGCCTTATATACAGGAGCATGTGCTACACTATCTCCTATCAAAAACACCCCCCTTCTATTCACAAAAGAACTATATGTAGAACCTTTTAATTTATAATGCGCAATAAAATCTGTAGAATCATAAGGTTCAAACATGAAAACATCATCATATTTTTGTTTGAATTCTTTGATTTGATGAGCAGGCCAAGGTTGGCTAAGATCTTTCTCATAATTGTCTACAATAAGCTCCTGTTCTTGATCTGCTTCTTGCATAAGTTGCCATTGACTTACGAAACCTGCCCCCGAGAAAATATTATTTCTCTCTTCTTCTGACATATCATTCATCTCCCAAAGCATCGCATTAAAGACGGAATCATTCTTGAACTGAATACATTTATCTCCCGCATAATCTACAATTTGGAAATCTGCTTCACCAACAAAAGCCTTTGTTTGTAATCCTGTCGTTTCAGCAACATTAATCAATTCCGCATCATTACTACATGATATCATCAATAAAGTACATGCAGATGCTAAAAGCACTGTCTTTTTGTCCATACTTCTAAAATTTGAATTATTTATAAATTAAAAAAACCTTCTGCGTAGTTTTCTGAACTGATATATAAAGTCCATAAGATCCAGAAGTACATTCATCTAATGAGATAATACTAGAAGAAACATCTTGTGTATCCACTATCTCCTCATAAACGATATTTCCATTCGCATCCACAACAGATACTCGTACCTCTCCTATATATTCTAAAAACTCCAAAGACAAAACTTTTGAAGTTTCATCTATGTCTGCTTTTATAGGTACATCCAAATTTACAGATCGCTGTTTTTTCTTAAGATGACCATGTAAAGGCACATGACCTGCAAAAGATGGAATACAAATTGAAAAAATAAACAACACTGTTAGTAGCCATTTTACATTTTTCATAATCTCTCTTTTTTTGTTATGTTTCGGTTGCAAATCTAGAGATTATATATGATCTAAAGGGGTTAAATTATGTAATCCACATAGACAAAGAAAAAAACGTAAACACTTGACAATCAAATACTATAAAAACAAATACATAGACAAACAATCGTAGAGCCCCTTAAATGAAGGTTTATTACATACTAAATATTAACAAGAGATTCATACAATCCTTGTTTACCTTCCCAATTTAATTTCTTTCGTACTCGCAAACGTGTACGATCGACGGAAGTAGGAATAATATTTAAAAGGATAGATATAGCTGTTGAATCAAGTTTAAATAATGTAAGGAAACAAAGATGCATCTCCGATGGTGACAAGCCTGCATCCTTCAGTACCTTTATAACACTAGGGTAAACTTCCATCATCAAAACTTCAATATCAATCCACATTTTTTCGGAAACGGGTGCTTCAGAATGATTAGGCTGCACAGTTTGAGATATTTTCTTTATTTTTTTAGCTAAATTACTATTGAGAATTTTAGATTCTCTTAATTCGAATAATCGAGATCTCAAGCTATCTACCTCTTTCTGTACATTTTCATATTCCACTTGCATTTTCACCGAAGAATACTGAGTATTTTGCAATTGGATTAGTTCATCACTCTTTCTCCGAAGTTCTGCATATAATTGATATATGCTTTGATTCAAAGTATTAATTTTTTCTTGTTGTTTTAAAAGTGAACGATTCTTTCTTCTTATCGTAGCTAAATAGACAATAATGAGTAAAGCACATAAAAATAACAATATCAATATAAAAGTATAATTCCTTTGCCCCTTTAATAGTAATCTTATATTTTCATTATGCAATTTCAAATGTTCATATTTTTGTTCTGTATCATATATATCGACAGATTTACTTATATTCATAAGGGAATCCTCTGCTGCTACATATTCTTCATAAAAAGACAAAGCTCTTTTATAATCATCTCTTTCTTTATTTATTTTATAATAATGATAAGCAATAGTAGCCGGTACAAAATCATTATCTATGGATACACTATTAGCCTTTTGAAGATAATTTTCCGCTTGTTCTAAATTTCCACGCTTTTGCTCAAGATCTGATAAGGTCAAATAATCCGAAGCAGTATCACTCGAATCCTCTTTTATGCTCTTCAATAAATATTTTTCAGCTAAATCATATTTTTCCAAAACATTAAATATATTACCTAGACCATTGTATACATAATTTCTAACCTCATCTACTCTCAAGGAATCTATTATCACTTCTGCTCGCTTCAATATAGTTAAAGCTAAATAATTAGAATCAACATCCATATAACTCCTTCCCTCATTCACAAACGAACGCACATAGCTTTTCATATTACCGGCCAATCGAAAATACCGTCCGCTCTCCTTATATTTTTTTGCAGCTAACACATAACGATCATCCAGTTCATACAAATCCCCCATATAACTACAAATATACCCGGCACGATTATAGTTCTTAATCGCCAACGCTACCTCCAGCGCATCGGAGTAAGCCCTCATTGCCTTCTCGTACTCCTTATCCTCCACATACGAACGCCCCAGATAAAGGCCGATCTCAGCCTCCTCTTCCCGCATCTTTTTCTTTTGATAGTATTTCAAGGCGATCTCAAGCTGGTTCGTATAAGGCATTTCGTCCTCTATTTTATCGGCGGCACGTGCGTACAACATACACCAACGGGCTATCAGACGGGGACTCATCTCTTCCGGGAGCGGAATGGAATCCAATGTAGTGATTACGCTATCCGGATAGGCATCAAACAGGCGTTCCGCCTGATTGATCAAACGGATTTCCTCAGATTCATTTTGGCATCCTACCACAAGGAAAGTCAAGGAAGTTAATAGTATATATATAAATGACTTCATCCTTTATTATAGATAAGCAAAATTAAATATTTTTAATTCATAAACAAACGATAGAACAACAAAATAACAAATACAAGAAGAAAAAACACACAATAAGTCCATGCAAAGGTATCAAGTTATATATACATGAATATCAGTGATATAAAAACATCATCATGTTTTCCGGAAAACACGTACATGTTTTTCCGAAAAGTCGTACGTGTTTTTCATAAATCACGTACGTGTTTTTCCCGGAAATCTTATAAGGAAAATAAGAACACATAAAAAATAGACAATAAGCCGGATCAGCAATAACTCATTGTACAACTTACAAATGCAACCAATCATTAATATCCAACTAGCTTATTGCTTATCTCAATTATTTTACAAACCTTTGCGACCATAATATTAAACTAAAATCTTTACTATGGAATTACAAACGATACAAAACAAGATTTATGAGATCAGAGGGCAAAAAGTCATGCTGGATTTTGATCTGGCGGAAATGTATGGAACGGAAACCGCCCAACTGAAACGTGCGGTCAGACGTAATATAGAACGCTTTGAGGAGATGATTTCATGTTTGAGTTAACCAAGGAGGAACTTTCAAGATGCCAATTTGGTATCTTGAACAAAGGAAGAGGTAGTAATTTCAAATATAAGCCTTTTGCTTTCACGGAATTAGGGGTGGCTATGCTTAGTAGTGTGCTAAATTCTAAAACTGCCATAGAAATCAACAGAAACATTATGAGAGTCTTTGTCGCTATTCGGAATTATACCTTACAAGCTACCACTAGTTCCATCGAAATTAAAGAGCTACAAGAACGTATCAAATCTCTTGAAATGGCTAATGAAGAAACGCTTTGCGCTATCAATGATCTCAGTGAAGATACCCAAAAGTCTTTGGATGATATTTACATAGCTCTTTCCGAACTGGCTACAAAGAAAAAGAACAATGCTAAAAGACCTAAAATTGGTTATATCAAATAAAGTAAACTAATAAGTTCTTATACTATGGAATTACAAGCGATACAAAACAATATTTATGAGATCAGAGGGCAAAAAGTCATGCTGTC
>ERZ791618.915-NODE-915-length-11835-cov-5.258829_pt1 | contig 11835 bp, 6 predicted proteins | sample MGYA00510059_ERZ791618 | MGnify/ENA primary metagenome ERZ791618 (study PRJEB30046, sample SAMN00715159) | human gut metagenome | study: EMG produced TPA metagenomics assembly of the A metagenome-wide association study of gut microbiota in type 2...
GCTCGTGCGTCTTGCTTCGCAAGCCGTTCCCTCGCCTGTTTCAATTGGCTTATCTAACACTGCGGCGCGGCTATTAAAGGTTTTATTATAGAAGTCAACTGGTCACTTGCTTTTATTTCGCTATAGCTAAAGTGATAGATAAATCCAAATTTGTACATTTTTACCGTACCAGCATTTATAATTTAATTTGAATACATCAAATTTCCGCATATTGATACAAAAAAATCGGCTGTCGTTTTTATTCGACAGCCGATTGATTGTTTATATTTACTTTTTCATCTGCTCGCGCAGGTGGTTTGAAAGCAGAGCGAGCGACGACGCCATATTCTCGTTCTGGACGAGTATGCCGTCCGGGACGACGAGATGAACCGGAGCAAAGTTCCAGATAGCGCGGATGCCGCTTTCAACAAGCAGGTCGCATATCTCCTGCGCGCTCGATGCAGGGACAGTGATGATGCCTATATGCACATTCACCTTGCGGCAGAAGCTGCCGAGCTGGGCTATCGGGAAGACCGTCTTGCCCTGGAATTCGGTCGGCTCTTCGCACAGGTCGAACGCGGCGATTATGTTGAGTCCGTACGCCTTGAAGCCGCTGTAGTTGAGCAGCGCCTTGCCGAGGCTGCCGGCGCCGACTATCACGGCATTATCTATATCATTATAGCCGAGGAAAGCTTCAAGCTCCGCGATAAGATCCTTGACATTGTAGCCGACCTTCGGTTTGCCGGACGAGCTGACGCTCGCGAGATCCTTGCGCACCTGAACATCATTGAGCTGAAGCGCTTCGGCGATAGTTGTTGCGGATATATTTTTCGGTGCATCCTCCGGAAGCCCCTGGATATAGCTCAGGTACATCGGCAGTCTCTGAAGAGTGTGTTTCGAGATATTCGGAGTCATAAAAATTTCACCAACCTGAAAATTATACTTGTACTGCAACTATTGTATCATATTTTTTCAGATAGTTCAAGTAAACTTCGGGGCAAAAAAATCGGGGGAGCCGCCCGAGGGCGACTCCCCTTCTCACCTGCCTTTTGAGCAGGATTTCAGTTTTTGTTCACAGCCTTAGACCGTGAAAGCAAAGTCGGTGGTATCCCAGACCTGCTTGCCGTTGTCGATGTACTTCGCGGTTGCGGTGTAATCGCCTTCGGTGAGCTTAACATTGATGGTCCAGATCTCGCCGTCGCCGTTAGAAGCGATGGAGACATTGGCATTATCTCTGTCATAAGTTCTGGTAGCACCCGAAGCGTAGGTTATCTTGACCTTCTTGGCAGTACCGTTGACGGTGACTGCGACAGAATCAGCAGAGGCATTGACCTCGGTAACGCTGACAGCCGTTGCCGGCTTAGCGCTGATAACTACGTTGACTGCAAGGCCTTCGCTCCATGTATTTCTTCCATACTTCGCTCTGACAACATAGTTGCCTGCGGGAAGGTTGAAGTTAACAGTCCAGATCTCATAAGCGAGGTTGGTGCTGTTTGCATAGACCTCATTGCCCTGTGCGTCATAAGACTTGATGGAGACTCTCGGATCAAGTCTTGTAAGGGTGGTGGTTCCGCCGTTTGCATAGACGAACTGGATCTTATCAGCCTTATCGGTGACCTTAACGCGATAGTCCTGCTTGCCGCCGTAGTTCGGGGTGTCGTAGGTAACTTCGGTAACGTCGCCGATCTTAGGCTCGGGCTTCTGATCGAACGAGACTGTGAAGCCATAGCCATCGTTCTCCCAGTATTCCTTCGCCATCTTCGCATAAGCAGTGAACTTGCCTTCTGCGAGGTTAGCATTGATGAGCCAGATTTCGCCGTCCTCAGTCTTCTCTATCTTCAAGATACCGAGCGCATTGGCATCGCTTGTCATGGAGGTGTTTCTGTCAAACGTGCGGGTATTGCCGTTTGCGTCAACTATCTTGATCTTCAGAGGCTCGCCCTTGACCTTGACTGCATACTGATGCATGCCGCCGTAGTTCGGGGTCTCCGGAGTGACGGAGATGATGGAGGAGTTGCTGGCAACAAGGATAGCGTCAAATCTGACATCCTCGGTGCCCATGGTTCCGACTGCGGGATCCCAACCGTTGAAGTTGTAACCGTCGACAGACGGATCCTTAGGAGCTATGATCTGCTCGCCGACCTTCGCGGTAACAGCCTTATAGAGCTGGCCGTTGACATAGAAGTTAGCGGTGTAGGTCATGAGCTCGAGAGCTTTGACTGCGTCGTTGATAGCAGCAGTTGCTGCATCGACATCAGCCTGCTCGGAATACTTCTTATTGGCAACGTCTATGGCAAGAGCTGCATCGAGAGCCGCTCTGGACTCTGCTGTGTAGGTCTTGTCATAGTCCGCCTCAGCCTTCTTCGCCTGAGCGGCCTTGACTGCTGCATCATATGCAGTGTAGTCAGCGCCTTCCTCGATCCACTGGGAAACGAGGGTCAGGTCGGATGCGGGCATGGTGGCAGGAACTTCGACGTTCCAACCTGCGAAGGTGTAGTGATCCTTGGTGGGCTCTGCGATGTTGAGTTCAGCACCGTAGTAAACCATGGACTCTGCACCGTCAACCGTAAGCTTATACTGGTTACGGCTGTAGTAAACCTTGAGAACAAGGCTGCTGTCAGCTGCGACTGTACCGGTGAGAACGCTCTCGCCTGCAACCGTGAAGCCCTCGCGGGCATCGGGGGTAAGAGTTATCTCTGCGCCGGTGGTTGCTGCAACGTTCTTGGAATCGGCTGCGCCGTACTGACCGTCAAGACCCATGACATAGGTCTCAACAGTGTAAGAAACTTCGCCTGCGGAGAACTTAGCATTGAAGGTGAGATCCTCAGTGCCCATGGTTCCGACCTCGGGATCCCAACCGGTGAAGACATAACCTGTCTTGGAGGGATCGTCGGGCTTGGCGATAGCTTCGCCGACCTTCGCAGTAACAACCTTGTATTCAGCGCCGTCAACATAGAAGGTGGCTTTGTAGGTCATGAGCTCAAGAGCTGTGACCGCATCGTTGATTGCCTTAGCGGCTGCATCAACTTCACCCTGCTGGGTGTACTTCTTGCCGGAGACATCCTTCGCAAGGGCATCGGCGAGAGCCTGTCTGGACTCTGCGGTGTAGGTCTTGTCGAAGTTTGCTTCTGCCTGCTTAGCCTCAGCCGCTGCCTTAGCCGCGTTGTAAGCGGTGTAGTCAGCGTCGTTCTCGTTCCACTGGGAAACAAGAGTTACATCGGAAGCGGGCATGGTTTCGGGAACATCTCTGTCCCAACCGGCGAAGGTGTAGCCCTCACGAGCTGCCGGCTCGGCAACACTGATGGCTGCGCCGTAATAAACATTGGTCACATTGCCGTCAACAGTAAGCTTGTACTGGTTGCGGCTGTAGTAAACCTTGAGAACAAGGCTGCCGTCAGCCTTGACTTCGCCGGAAAGTACGCTCTCAGCTGCAACCGAGAAGCCCTCACGAGCCTCGGGAGTAACGGAGACGGTCTCGCCGGTAGTAGCGGACTTGTTCTCGATAGCAGCGTCGCCATAGTTGCCGGTGACATCCATTACGTATGTCTCGACAGTGTAAGCAACGGTGCCTGCGGAGAATACTGCGTTGAAGGAAACATCCTCAATGCCCATCGTTCCGACTTCGGGAGTCCATCCGGTGAAGGTGTAACCCTGCTTGGAGGGAGCCTCGGGGGCGACGATCTGCTCGCCGACCTTGGTGGGAACGACTCTGTACTCTTCGCCGTCAACATAGAATGTTGCGTTGTAGGTCATCTTCTCAAGGCCCTTAACAGCAGCGTTGATAGCTGCGGTCTGAGCGTCGACAACACCCTGCTCGCTGAGCTTCTTGCCGGAGACGTCAACTGCAAGAGCGGCGTCAAGAGCTTTTCTGGAAGCCTCGGTGTAGGTCTTGTCGTAGTTGGCCTCTGCCTTCTTAGCGTTGGCAGCTGCAACAGCTATGTCATAATCGGTGTAGTCTGCGGGATTCTCGTTCCACTTAGCCGTAAGAGTGATGTTCTGTGCGGGCATGGTGGAGGGAACCTCTTCCTCCCAACCCTGGAAAGCATAGCCAGCCTTCTCGGGAGTACGGGCGGAAACAGTAGCGCCATAATAATATGTATCGGGTTCGAGATCCGTGTTAGCATAAGTTATGGTGTACTGGTTACGTGAATAGTAAATGCTGAGGACAAGAGAACCGTCAGCGGCGATGGTGCCGGTAAGGGTGCTCTTTGCCGAATCGAGCGAGAAGCCTTCAGCGGCGACTGCATCGGCAGTGATATCGGCTGTAGAATTGGTCTCGCCTGCGCCCTGATAGGTGCTGTCGGGAGTTGCCGGATAGTTGCCGGTGGTGTCCATATTATAAACATTCACGGTGTACTTTGTATCCGTGTTGTTTGCGAACTGAGCTTCGAATGTAGCGTCAGCGTCAAACGTTGCGGGTACGTTGCCCCAACCGACGAAGTGCATGCCGACAGGTGCGGCAGGAGCTTCGATGGAGCTAAGATCAACGGGATCGCCCTGATTGCCGGTAAGAACCGCGTGAGTCACGCCATTCACGGTGAAGGTGAAGGTGACGGTGACAACGGGGTTAGCAATAAGGCGCTTCCAGTTGTAGATAAGGTTGTTCATAGCTTCTCTGACCTGCGTGCGCATGGTCGTAGAGGCGTTGAACGAGGTCGAAACCTTCTGAGCATAAGCAAATGACTTTGAATATGCTTCCCATCTGTCCGCATCATACTTGGAAGCATCGGCGGAGTCGATGGTGCACATCCTGATAGCCGCATCGAGGTGCGTCTTGACAGCGGCAAGCTTTATAAGTCTGGGACCCCAAAGCTCGACCTGCTGCTCAGCATAAGCAACATCGATAGCGGATATTGTGGGCGTCTGCCAAGCGACAATCGCGGTCTCCCACGCTGCGTGGTCGGTCTGCCACTGTGCATATGCCTTCTCATACTTCTGCTTCTCGATCAGAGTAGCGTCATCGCCGGGCTTCTCGGGAGCAACGGGCTCCTTGGGAGCTATGGTCGAGTTGTAGAGATTGAGAGCGCGGTTTCTGGCTTCTTTCCAGCCGTTCCATGTGACAGAATTGAAATCGTCATAACCAAAGAAGTTATAACCGTCATCCCAATAAACGGCACCGGCTGCGTTTTCCTTGCCCTGAACTGCCTCAACGGCGGTCTTGAGCGAGTCAACGGAAGCGGAAACCAAATGTGTCTCCAAAGTTTCAACTGCAGAGGCAAGCGCCTTCTGTCTAGCTTCAAATCCTGCAAGGAATTCACTATTGGTGTAGAGCGCAATCGTACCGGGAAGAAGCGTATATATAGCCGCATTGTTAAGGGCGGTCATATATGCGTCCCAAGCTGCATCCGCGCTGCTGTCATAATCTGTTCTTGCGCGATTCTTGCCAGCTTCTATATTGTAGAGCTCAGCAAGTCCGTAATCGTTATAACAGATAATACGGGTAGCACCATTGTAATGGTCGGTTTTGTTACCCTTCTTTGCCGTAGCAGCCCAATTGATCGTAGTGTCAAAGCCAACTTCAAACTTTGCAATAGAAGCTGTCTCCTCCCAAAGATCAATGCTGTCATAGGCATTTGAACCTGAAATAGCATTTCCGCCATCCATTGACGCCGAAGAGGTCGCACTCTTAAGGTTGGAACTAAGGCCACCGAGATCAGCTGATGCATTAGATCCTGTATGTGAACCTTTGCCCTTCGGCACCTTGAAAGTAACACTCTGCGCACATATCGTCTTCAGCGGGTTGGTGTTGTTCTGATTAAACAGCAGAAGCTTGGGCGGGCAATCATTAACAGACGCGCTTGTCTTGTTTGAGCCCGTATTAATTCCGCTGGTATTGTTATCAACATCAGCACCATCAAGCCTATAAGAATAGAATCTGCAAACCGAAGCATCGTTTGTCAGCTTATTTCCCGCCTCATCAAGGACAAAATAATATACAGTAAAGACAACAAGCGTATTATTACTGTCGATTCCGCTTATCTTCACCAACCTATTATCGCCGCCATTGAGTTCCTCATTGGCAGTAAGACCGGATACCGAAAGATCCTTTTGTTTGCTGCCGTCATAGTTATAAGCAACAGCGCTCCAACTATCGATTGTATAACGGGGAAGCTTGTCCTGAGTGAAGTTATTGTTCTTATCAGTATAACCTCTGTTAATGCCCTTGCTTCCGTTATAAACCGTGAGATCAAGTTCGCTGCTGTTCTTGATTCTCTTTGAACCGGCGATCTCCATTTCCTTGAACTTTGCCTTATCAGTCAGCTTCATGACCTGAGCCACGATGTTGACGATAGGCGGAACAAGCTTGTCCTTGTTGGAGTTCAGGGATCCGAGAAGGTTCTCGACTATCGAGCCGAGCTCAGAGTTCGAAACGATCTCATTGAGCGAGCCGTAAGTCTTGGTTACCGTTCCCGGAAGAACTGCGTTGAGGATATCGGTGACGAGTCTCACGATGCTCTGCTTGAGAGTCTGAGTGGCGAAGACGCCGGACTCATTCTTAACAAACAGGTCTGAGATGCAGGTCAGATCCTGATCAACGAGCAGTCCGTTGAGGATAGAATAAACAATATCCTTGAGGATAGTCTCGCTTCCGCTGTTGGCAAACTTTGCGGGAAGAACAGATTTGTCTAACAGCTTGAAGAAGATATCATCAAGTGCTTTCCATCCGTCAGAGGTATCGATAGCAGTGCTGGGAAGAAGACCCGTGTAATACTGCGGGTCAGCGGCAAGCCACTGAACTGCAGTAGTCAGCATCTTATCCATACCGTCGCCGTAGTTGAGCGCCTTCTTCAGATCGCCTGCGTTGAGGTCGATACCGGGATTGACGTTGTAGGCGACGAAATCCGCAAGCATATCAAGGATACCCTGAACAGTCTTGGGATAACCGCTGTAATCTCTTTCGGGAAGGAACTGAGCCATGAGCTGCTTAACAGCCTCCCATGCAACTCCCACAACAGTCGTGACATCCTCGGGGATGTACATATAGCCGACTGATGCGTTGACGATCGAGCGTGCAAGATAAGCGATAAGCTCTTCCTTGCTCATTGCGTCGATCTCTTCTGCGGTTGCGATGTGCTTCTGCCAATCCGGGAAGAAGTAATCGCCGGTCTCTTTGAGAATGTATCTCGCAACTGCGACAACATTATCGGTGAGCTTTGAATTGTCACCCGAGACCCAACCGTTGTAGTTCTTCAGAAGTCCGTTAACAATGCCGCCGGCAATGTTATTGAGCTCAGCAACAAGAGTGCTGCCCGCGGGGACGGTATAGGCCGAAACCCTGAAGTCCCTGTTGAACAGACCCTCAAGAGTACCTGTGGTATCCTTGTCGATCTCCTGACCGAGCCACTTCATTGTCTGGTCATTGAGCATCGGAACAGCTATATCGTTATAAGCTGTCTGAAGAAGATCCTCGATGAAGTCATATGTAGACTTTGTCGAGTTGAGGTCAACGAGATTTCTGACACTTTCGGGAATCTCCTTGACGCCCGCAAGAGCGTTCTGAATGATTACCTGAAGCATGCTGTCGATGTTATTGGAGCTGTTGTATTCCGTATTCGGATATGCAAGACCCCAAATCATCTCTCTGAGCATAACTTCGACATTCAGATCGACCTTGACAAACGAGTTGGCAACGCCAAGCGAAACACCGCCGTCGCGTTTGTACTTACCGACGCCGCCGACGACAACCTTCTTGACGATTCCCTTGTTGTCCGCAAGGAACTGAAGGAGTGCCTTGATGACTGCGACATCAGTGGTATTGCTTCTGCGCGGGCTCTTGATTGCATCGACATTGACGCTGTTCAGATCGCCGGCCATCCAAAGGATGATCTTGTTGCCGTTGATCAGCTTATAGACGCTCGAAAGAGCATTGTCTATAGACGTCGCATCAAGCTTACCGAGAATCGAAAGATCCATCGTGATATTCGCTTTTTTAAGCTCTTTATCAGCGTAGTCAAGAAGCGCAGACGCATACTGCTCCGTGGTCAGAACCGCAGTGTCAGTAAAGTCGTACTTTGTCAGCGCGTCATCCTTATAAGCCTGGTACGCACTCGCGCCGGCGGTAGCCGATGAGAGTATGAGCAGTGAAGCAAGGATGATTGCTAACAAGCGTTTCATTTTCTTCAAATTTACACCTCCATTTTAAAAATTTCACCATATATCAGAGCATTCCGTCTCCCGCAAATTGACGGAACACATTGGCGACAAAGTCATTTTGCTCTGTTCGGGCAATACAAAGCAAGAGGGTATGATTATCCCCCATGTAAAGAATAACCCCTCGTTCGGCACTTTGTCAATAAGTTTAAAATTTTTTAATCATTTTTGTATGTTTTGCACAATGAAAGTTCAATTTTTTATCGTATGCTAACAATACAGATTTAACAAATATGTTGAAAAATGTCATTTTTGTTCTATATTTCCATTAAAATTAACGCTTTTATAATTTTGGAGAATTAATTTTAATTTTTTGCGGGTAAAAATTGCACAAAAAATCATGAGTTCTGAGAATAATAACGCCTATTTATCATATTAATATTTGTTATGGAAATAAGTAGGGCTTTTATTTGCTAATAATTAATAAAAACACGGCTTTTAAGGCTATATTTGTTTTACATAACCGCTATATAAAAAGGCTTATATATATAATGTATAATAACATGGCATCGCGGCAGTGGTTTATCAGGGTAAAAAGCAACACAGATAAGCAGAAAAACCGGCTCCGTCACCCCTATACAGACTTCAAAGGCAGGCGAGCGAAGTTCGCCGCTACGGTAGATAGAATAAATCCTTGTGAAAACTTCGTGCCGCCGTGGGCGGCAGCGGTGCGTCGGGTCGCCGCACCCTGCAAGGTACAGGGTAATAAATTTAGTGCGAATTTCGTGAAATAAGCTCTCAGTCTCGGCTTCGTCAATCAGGTTTCCCTGCACGAAAGCCTGACAAGCCTATTAATAACACAAAAACCAGCCGTAAAGCGATTATACTTTACAGCCGGTTTTCGCGTTTTTTCACTTTTTCTCCCTGCACGCGGCTATTATGCTCAGCGCCGAGCAGGCGGCTGTCGCTATCGCCGCGGCGGCGATGAGCTTTTTGATTATATCGAGCCAGCGCATCGAGGTCAGCGCGCAGCTGACGAGCTTCAGGCTCTTTGAAACACTCTGCACAGTATCCATTGCTATCCCCTTTCAGTTTGTCAGCAGGACCGCGTGGGCTATCGACGGCACTGTCTCGCCCTGGAGCGGCGAGACCGCCGAGAGCAGCGCGCCCGTTCCGACGAAGAGCACTTTGTTGAGCCTGCCCGAGCGCATCTCGCTGACGATATGCGAGCAGACCACCGCCGCGCTGCACCCGCAGCCCGAGCCGCCGGAGTTCACATCCTGCTCGTTGAGCCGATAGAGCATCAGTCCGCAGTCGTTGTGGCAGGTCGTGATATCGATATGCTCCTGCTTTCTCATCAGCTCGCGCAGGAGCGTTGAACCGACATAGCCGAGGTCACCAGTCAGGATAAGGTCGAGATCCTCCGGCTGTGTTTTTGTGTCCTGCAAAAAGGCGGTTATTGTCGAGCACGCGGCGGGCGCCATAGCCGCGCCCATGTTGTTTGCGTCTTTGACTCCGTAGTCGGTTATCCTGCCGAATGTGGTGGCTTCTATATGCGGCGACGCGGACTTTCCTATCACGGCGCACCCTGCCGCCGTCGCCGTCCACTGGGCAGTCGGAGGACGCTGACCGCCGTATTCGAGCGGTGTGCGGAACTGCTTCTCCGCCGAGCAGAAGTGCGACGAAGTTGCCGCGGCGGCTATACGCGCCGCACCCGAATCGACACTCAGCGCCGCCAATGCCAGCGACAAAGCCATTGTTGAGCACGCGCCGTAAAGCCCGACAAACGGTATGCCGAGATCGCGTGCGCCGAACGCCGAGCCGCTGCACTGGCTGAGCAAATCACCCGCCATTAGCATATCTATATCGGCGGCGGTCATGCCGGATTTTTCAATAGCCTTCACCACGGCGCGGTGCTGAAACGCGCTCTCCGCCTTCTCCCATGTCTTTTCGCCGAATGTGCCGTCGGTTATAATTTCATCGAAGCTCCCGCCGAGAGGTCCGTCCCCCTCCTTGCTGCCGACTATTGCGGCGGATGCGATTATCCCCGGACGACTGCCGAATTTCAGCGTGTATTTTCCAATTCTCTCTGCCATCGGTTCACCCCATTATCCTGAGCGCGATATAATAAATCACGCCGTAGACGACCGCCGCGGCGCTGCCATAGACTATAACAGGTCCGGCAACCTTGAACATATTCGCGCCCGTGCCGAGAATCCTGCCCTCGCTCTGGAACTCCATTGCGGGCGAAACAACTGCATTTGCAAAGCCGGTTATCGGCACGAGTGTACCTGCGCCCGCATGACGGGCGATTTTATCGAACACGCCGAGAGCGGTCAACACGGCGGCAATAACGACAAGGGTACATGGCACAAGGCTCGACACCGTCTTTTCGTCCGCGCCGAGCGACTCATAGAGCATCGAAAATCCCTCGCCTATCGCGCAGATGAGCCCGCCTATCAAAAAAGCTTTCAGCAGGTTCATCAGCTTCGGGCTCGGCGGCGAGGCGCGCTTCGTCATTTTTTCATATTCTTTTCCGGACAGCGACATACTTTCATCTCCCTTGCGTCTATTTTCTGCACGCGCGAAAGAAATATACCGCCGCGAAAATAATTTACAAATGTTGACTTGACTTGATGAACAACATCGCGATAAAATTATAAAAAACACTTGAGGAGCTTTGCAATGGCGCATCTTATCGAAGTCAAGGACGCATATAAAATATACAATCCCGGCGAGAACGAAGTTCGCGCGCTCGACGGAGTTTCGCTGACCGTTGACCGCGGAGAATTTCTGATGATCGTCGGTCACTCCGGCTCGGGCAAATCGACGCTGATGAACATGCTCGGTCTGCTCGACATCTGCACGAGCGGCGAATATCTCATCGACAGCAAAGATGTTTCTAACCTGTCGGACGACGAGCTTTCGGAGATACGCAACAAAGAAATCGGCTTTATATTCCAGGGCTTCAATCTGATCCCGAGCCTTACGGCAAAGGGAAACGTTGAGCTGCCGCTGATATACAGAGGCGTAAAGAAAGAGGAGCGCGAGAAGCTCTCGGTCGACGCACTGCGCCGAGTCGGGCTCGAAAAGCGCATGAACCACCTGCCCTCGCAGATGTCCGGCGGTCAGCAGCAGAGAGTCGCAATAGCCCGTGCCGTCGCCGCGCGCCCGCCGATAATCCTCGCGGACGAACCGACCGGCAACCTCGACTCGCACTCCGGCAAGGAGGTCATGAAAATACTCCATGAGCTCAACGACGAGGGGCGCACGATAATCCTCATCACCCACGACAACGAGATCGCCGAAGAGGGAACGCGCGTTGTCAGAATATCGGACGGCAGGATAATCGAAGACCGACCGAGCAACAGAACATAAAAATTTAGCAATGCTTATAAGGCAAAAAATCCTATCCGCGATTGGATAGGATTTTTTGTTGTGTGGGATACGTTGATAAAACTGGAATTGTTGAAAAATCTATTTTGGCTCCCCTGCATGGGAGCTGGCTCGGCGAAGCCAAAACTGAGGGGTTATTTCGCTTCGATCAAAGTAAGTAGGAGCGGATATCATCCACCCGCGAAAATTGTAGCAATTTATTGATGCGTATTTGTAGGGTGCGGCGACCTCGACGCACCGATGCCGCGACAGCGGCACGAAATCTTCTGAAAAGTTTGTTTTGCAGATCGTAGGGACGAACTTCGTTCGCCTTTTAAAAATACGCACAAAATTTAGACTGCGTACCTCGTAGGGACAGCCCTTGCGGAG
>ERZ791618.917-NODE-917-length-11814-cov-2.168977_pt1 | contig 11814 bp, 9 predicted proteins | sample MGYA00510059_ERZ791618 | MGnify/ENA primary metagenome ERZ791618 (study PRJEB30046, sample SAMN00715159) | human gut metagenome | study: EMG produced TPA metagenomics assembly of the A metagenome-wide association study of gut microbiota in type 2...
TGGCATTCTGGACAGCAGGGCTTTTCTCCGGTTCTTGCAGACGGAACATGATGGGGACTGTATATTTTACGTTTACAGCTTGTCCTCTTTGCATGCCGGGCTTCCACTTGGGCATGATAGTAGTCAGACGGATTGCTTCAGCGTCTAGCAGTGGTCGGCACCACGGATTACTCTGGGGCAGATGATGTTCCCTTCTTTATCCACTATAAACTGTATGACCACTCTTCCCTGAATCTTAGCTTTTTGTGCGGCTACCGGATATTTGATATTTTTGCCGATGAATTCCATCATTGCGGACATGCCGCCGGGATATTCCGGCATTTTTTCTACGACTTCGAAAACGGTTACTTCCTCCGGGTAGGTTGCCTCTTCGGGAGCATAACCCACTACCACCATTTCATCTATTTTGCTTTCAATGGGAGCATACTTAACCTGTGTATTGTTTTCCGTCAGACGGAACATCACGGGAACTGTATATTTTACCCGCACGGCTTCTCCTTTTTGTGTGCCGGGTTTCCATTTGGGCATGGCACTGATTACGCGTACGGCTTCTTTATTCAATTCCGGGTCAATGCCGCGCAGTATTTTTACATTGGTAATACTGCCATCCTTCTCCACTACAAATTGCACGGTAGCCCGTCCTTGCGTACCTTTCTTCATGGCTGCTTCCGGATATTTGATGTTCTTGCTCAAGTATTCCATTAGTGCAGACATGCCTCCGTCGGGGAATTCGGGCATGTGTTCCACTACCTCAAAAATCGGATTGTCGAGAGTATCCTTATCCACTACCTTTCCTTTGTAAGTCACTGTTTTCGTATCTTGTTCCGGTAGGGGAGCTACTTGAGGGGCTTGAACTTCCGGTACCGCTTGTCCGGTTTTGGCGTCTACAGCCTCTATGACTTCCGCTGCATCTTCTTTGTGGTACGTGCCACTGCTTCGATATTGCTGACAATCATAAGTAAGGCCGCTAAAGGAAGGAACATCAGATATTTGGTCCTTCCTATTTCTTTTGTTCTCTTTTTGTTCATCATCTTGATGCGTTTTTTTAGAGGTAAAACATTGAAACTGTTATAGATGGTTGCTGCAGCCTTTTGATGTGATAATCCTAACAAATGGTATTGATAGGTTTTGGAGTCATAGCCGTTCTCCAATACGCGGGCATCGGCCATATATTCCAGATTGGTGCGGATTTCCCGTTTCATGAGCCAGGCAAAGGGATTGAACCAGCAAAGTACGCATGCAGTTTCGCTGATAAGTACATCTATAGAATGCCATTGGTTGGCATGTGCCTGTTCGTGGGTTAATATTTCGCTTAATTCCTCTTCGGTATGTGAAGCCGGATGAATGAATATCCAGTGAAAGAAGGAACAGGGCTCCCCTACGTCTTCCGACTGATAAACAGGTACACCTTTCAGAGAATAGCGCTGAGAGCAGGCTAAAGAGTGATGTATTTTACTAACTTCTAAAAGATTACGCAGTAACAATATAGGGAAGCCCCGCCGGATAATGCCTGCCAGTTGTACAAGGAAGCGGCCAGCCAGTAGAGCGACTCCTCCCCAATAAACAAAACCAGCCGTTTGGAGCAGGATTGATTTCCAGTCGAAGGTTGTCTTTTCCGGCGTCAGGGTAAACTCTGGTAAAACGATGTCGGCGTATAAATCTGCCATGGCTACCATAGGTTCCTGCTCCGTAATCCAAGTTTGTATATTTAGTAATGGATAGACGGCAGATACGGCAAAGAAACAGAGCAGAGCAACCCTGCGCCACGTGAAGAACGTGTCTTTATAGAAGAATAGCCGGTAAAACGCATAAAACAGCGCAATGGCTACATTGATTTTTAGAAAATAGGCCAACATCTTTTGAAGTATGATTTATAATTTATGATTTATGCGCTTCTTGATTTATGTGTTTCTTGAATCATGAAATATTTTCCTTATTCCGGATATTATAAATCATAAATCAAGAATCATAAATCTTCACTCTTTTCCTTTCTCAATCATATTGATGATCTCTTTCAGGTCGTTGGTCGAAATCTTTTGCTCTTTGGCAAAGAAAGAAACCATTTCCTTATACGAATTTTCAAAGTAATTACGCACAAAGCCGCTCATGAACGTACGTTTGTATTCGCTTTCACGGATAGCGGGTGTATATTGGTACGTATTTCCTACACGTGCGGCTGTAACATACTGTTTGCGTTCCAAGTTCTTGACGATGGAAGCTACCGTAGTGTAGGGAGGTGCCGGTTGGGAATATTTGGCAACAATGTCTTTTACGAAGCAACTGCCCAGTTCCCAGATGTAGATCATTGCTTCTTCTTCTTGTATCGTTAATTTTTCCATGGAATAAAAGTTTTTGGATGAATTCAATACAAAGCTACGAAAGTTTCGTAATAAAGCAATGAACAGTGAGTTAATTAATCTAAATGCTTATTTCTATAGCTGGAAGAAAATGCGTTTCAAGGGACTAAAATAAGTATGCATATCCCTCTCCCAGAGACTTTTTGATTATTTTAAGTGCTTTGGTAATTTGTGCTTCCACTGTTTTAACCGAGATATTCATATCGTCGGCAATTTCCTGGTTTGCCATTTGTTCCTGCCTGCTTTTCAGGAATACTTCGCGGCAACGGTCCGGCAAAGTACATATAGCTTCCTGTATTAGTTTGTTTAGTTCCTCTATTTCTAAAGTAGGATACTCTTTGTACTGCAGGGTTTCATGCAGGTTTTCATCCAGTGTCGTTGTTTGTTTCCGATCTCGTAAAGCGTTGAAGCACCTGTTGCGAGCGGCCTGAAAGAGATAAGCTTTGAAAGATAACCTGATGTCTACCTGTTCCCTGTTTTCCCATAGATAAGTAAAAATATCCAGTGCAAGTTCTTCTGCCTCTGCAAAGTTATCCAGATAGATATTGATATAACGACATAATGGTGTAAAGTAATTGTCAAAGAGATGCTTAAAGGCATGTTCATCTCCTTCTTTAATTAACTTCAATAAAAGAATATCGTCGTTAGTGGTCATGGTCATCAAGTTATTTTGCAAAGTTAAAAAGTAATTATGATTTTCCAAATCTTCTTTTATTACTATCTGAAAAAAAAGATGTGTTTTCATAATAAGAAATATATTCTGCTCCTGTTCTGTTTTTCTTCTACGCCTTACCTTCTCCATGTTTGCTCCACGTCTATAGAGTCGCAGAATGAGTGGAGTTGGTATGGACTTGGTATGGAGCAGATACGGAGCAGGCCTGGAACGGAGGATATTGTTCCTTTTGTCGCTTTCAGGAGGGTACATTCTGCTATGTTTTAAAACGCTTATGGTAAACTTTCAATAAAAAAATCAGGTTTTTGAAAAAAAAGAGCTTTTTAACGTAAGGGTGGTAGATTGTTTTAGTGTCATTATAATAAGAATGAATAGAAAAGATAATATGATAAGAGAAATGCCATGGAATTTGATTATTTCGAAGTTGAAAAAAGAAAGTACTTCGGAAGAAAATAGTCAACTCGAAGCTTGGTTATCCGATAGCGGTAACCGTGAGTTATTCGAAGAACTCCAAGGCCTTTGGGATAAAATACAAAGCAATGCTTCCAGCTATACGCCGGATTCGGCATATTATTGGAAAGAACTTAGTCGCCGGATGAAGACTGGTAGTTCGATACCAGTTGCGAAGCCTGACTGGAAGCCAACCTTCCATCTATGGAAATATGTTGCGGCGGCATGTATTGTTATAGTGGTATGCTTTTCGTTTTATCTGGGACAGTGGGCAGGTACTCCCGAAGAGACTTTGCTGGAATATAAAAGCATGGGAGGAAAGTCCATGGCATCTTTACCGGATCAATCTTCTGTATGGCTGCATAGTAATACGAAATTGATATGTGATATACAACATAAGAAAGAAGAACGTGTGGTAACTTTGCGTGGGGAAGCTTACTTTGATGTGGCTCATGATAAACGGAAACCGTTTATTGTACAAACAGATGGGTTACGTATTCTTGTCCATGGTACTAAGTTTAATGTAGAAGCTTTTCCGGACATGGAGAATATCTATGTCAGCCTGTTGGAGGGATCGGTTTCACTGGATACGGAAAACGATCACCGTTATCTTGCGCCCGGTGAGACTGCGACTTATAATAAGAATAGTCGAAAATTATCTGTCACCAAAGACGATGTACTTTTTGCAGCTTCTTGGACTAAGGACCAGATTGTCTTTGAACAACGTTCTCTGCAGGACATCTGCCGTTTCCTGAGGAAATGGTACCGTGTGAAAATCGACTTGGATCCTACTATCGCCGATAGTATCCACTATACCTTTACGTTGCGTAACGAACCTCTAGAGGAAATACTTAGGTTGATGGCGCGCATCAATCCGATTGGGTATACGTTTAATGAAAATAATGAGCTCAGTATTTATAAAAAGTAAAATGTTAAATTCTAACCCTAAAAAGAATCGCCTATGCACAATACTGTGAAGTAAACTAATGTTACGGGATGATAACGTTCATCCTAATTTCCTATCACAATTATTCTAATTATTTTAAATCTAAAAGAAAAGCATGATTCTAAAAAAACGTGTAGCATTTTTATTGCTACTAATCCTTTGTGTGCCCTTATCAGCACAAGTAAAAGAGAAGCTAATTACTGTAGACTTCTCCGATCTCCCTCTTTCAGAGGCTATTAACCGCATAGAAAAAGTCAGTCGATACACTTTTTTCTACGATGCCAATCAAGTGGACGTAAAGCAGAAGGTAAGCTTGAAAGTGAAGAAAGCTACTGCCCAGCAGGCTATGAATGTCATGCTGAAAAACACAGACCTGAAATATGAGGTTACCAATACGCAGATAGCTCTGTTTACTAAAGATAAACCTGAGGCTTTGGAACATGGAATCACTATCAAGGGGCAAGTGGTAGATGAACATGGCGAGCCGATTATAGGTGGTAATGTGATTGCTGAAGGTACCACTAATGGTACTATCACCAATATCGATGGTTACTATACCTTAACTGTAGCGCCTGATGCCAGGATTCAAATTTCTTATATCGGTTATACTACGCAAACATTGAAGGCTGGTTCCATTCCTGCTATCGTTAAACTACAGGAAGATTCTAAACTTTTGCAGGAAGTTGTAGTAGTAGGTTACGGTACGATGAAAAAGCAAGACCTGACTGGTGCCGTGGCTTCCATCAAGGGTAGCGATATGGAGAAAGAACAACGTCAGACTATTCAGGATATGTTGCGTACAGGTGTTGCCGGACTTTCAGTAGGTATGGAAACTGATGCGAAAGGTAATACAAGTATGTTGATACGTGGTAAGAGTACGATTGCTGCCAGCACCGACCCGCTGATTGTTTTGGATGGTGTTATCTATAGCGGACAGATGACGGATATCAATCCGAATGATATAGAACGTGTAGATGTTCTGAAAGATGCAAGCTCTGCAGCTGTTTATGGCGCTAAGGCGGCTAATGGTGTGGTATTGGTTACTACCAAAAAAGGAGGAGGTAAGAGACCAACTATCAGTTTTAATGGTAGTTGGGGGATTTCAATGGTTAACTCTTTGCCGGAAGTTTATCAGGGACAGGACTTTGTGAATTTTCGTCAGGATGTAATGAAGAGCACTGATATAAGACGGCTGCTACCGGATACTTTGACAATCCTGCGAATATGAGTGGGACAGAGTTGGCAGAATGGCTGGGTACGGATACTGGAGACCCGACTGAGGTATGGCTCACCCGTTTGAGAATGACTAATACGGAAATAGCCAATTATATGGCAGGCAGAACGGTTGACTGGGAAGACCTGACTCTTCGTACGGCACTCCGGCAGGACTATACAGTCAGTGTATCGGGTAAGAAAGATGAAATGTCTTATTACTCTTCTATTAATTATGTGAAGAATGAAAGTAATAATAGAGGTGGAAAGTATAGCGCCATCCGTGCTCGTGTGAATTTGGAAAACAAAGTGCAGAAATTTCTGACTTATGGTGTTAATGCACAGTTTACGTCGCGTGACGAAAGTAATATGTATGAAAGTGGCAGATCAGTTTATTCAAGTTTCAGTACCTCTTTGTCTCCTTATGGAAATGTTTATAACGAGGATGGCTCTTTGAAACTTTATCCGAATGACAATAACAATGCTACTAATCCATTGCTGAATATGGCTTATCTAAGTAAGAAGCATGACGTTAATAACTTAAATGCATCCATTTATCTTAAGTTGGATTTACCGTTGGGATTCTCTTTACAAACTACTTATTCTCCCCGCTTCGAGTGGACCAATTACCTGTATCATAAATCAGCCGATCATCCGGATTCTGGCGACCAAGGAGGATTCGTTGAACGTTATGGCATGAAAGACTTCTTCTGGCAATGGGATAATATGCTGAAATGGAATAAGACATTTGGAAAACATGCATTCGACTTTACCGGATTGCTGAACTGGGAGAAATTCCAGCGTTGGAAAACAATTTCCAAGAATGAAGGTTTCCAGCCGAGTGACAATCTGGGATATGGAGGTATAGGCTATGGTACTTCTCCTATTGCAGACAGTGATGATATTTATCGTACTGGTGATGCCCTTATGGGACGTTTGCACTATACGTATGATAATCGCTACCTGATTACGGCTACTGTACGTCGTGATGGATATTCTGCTTTCGGACAAGGTAATCCGCGTGCTACTTTTCCTTCTGTGGCTCTTGGATGGATTTTTACGGAAGAATCTTTCTGGAAGAAGCTGAATGCCGAATGGCTTGAATATGCTAAGTTGCGTCTTACGTGGGGTAAGAACGGTAACCGTTCTATTGGTGAATATGCTGCATTGATGCAGTTGGATCCCCGTAAATATATGTATGTAGATCCTGCTACAGGTCAGTTGGTCACTATCAATACATTCTTCTGCTATAATATGGCAAATCCCAACCTGAAGTGGGAAACTACGACTTCGTATAATTTGGGATTGGATTTCACTTTCCTGAAGGGACGTCTGGGTGGTAGTATCGATGTGTACCATAAGAGTACTACCGATTTGCTGAACAACCGCCAGTTGCCAAGTTTAATTGGTTATTCCAGTGTGAAAGCTAATATTGGTGAGATTTGGAACCGTGGTTTGGAGTTATCTTTACATTCTACCAATATTCAGAACAGTGTACTGACTTGGCGCACCACTTTCAACCTGATGTACAATAAGAATACAATCAAGCATCTTTATGGCATTATGGAAGATATAACAGATGCTGACGGAAAGGTGATAGGCAGGAAAGAAGCGGATGATATTGACAACGGATATTTCATAGACCATGCTCTGGATGAAGTTTGGGGATATAAATATGAGGGTGTATGGCAGGAAAATGAAGCGGAAGAAGCAGCTAAATATAGCCAGATCCCCGGTGATCCGAAGATTCTGGATGTAGATCAGAATTATAAATACAATAATGATGATAAAGTTTTCCAGGGAAATACGACTCCGAAAGTTCGTTGGAATATGCGTAATGAATTTACGTTGTTCAAGAACTTAGATATCTCATTCAGTATGTATTCCTATCTGGGGCATGTGAAGAAGATGGATCGCTTCACCAATAACAATGCTTTGCTGAATACGGTAAATCAGATAAAGCGTGACTATTGGACTGCTGAGAATCCTATCAACAGTTATCCTCGTTTGGGTGCAAAAAGTCCGAGTGGTGTGACTTATTATATCTATAAGAAAGCTGATTTTCTGCGTCTTGATAACATCTCTGTGGGATATACTTTCCCGAAAGCTCTGATATCTCCGTTGAGAATGGAAGCGCTACGACTGAACCTGACTGTGAAGAATGTAGGCTACTTTACCGGATGGCCTGCTTATGATCCGGAAAATTCGGACAGCAATACACCGAGAACGATAACATTTGGTATTAATGTGACATTATAAAAAAGGGAACTGATAATGAAAAAATTAATAAAATATACATTAGGCTATACCGGTATACTTGGAGTGATGTTCGCAGCAAGCGGATGTTCCGATTGGTTGGAACCTAAACCTTTGTCCTTCTTTACGCCGGAAAATACGTTTAATTCGTATGAGGGACTGAAAACAAGTACGGATATGTTGAACCGCGATGTTCGTTACTTCGACTACTATCCTACGGCAGGATCGGCCGAACCTTGTATCCTTTCAGAGTATTTCTTTTCAGAAATGAGTGTGAACGGACGTACGGATGCTTCGAATGCTCCTGTGGACTTGGTGCGGCAAATTAATCCCTCGGCTTCCCTAACAGGTAATGCCAGTCAGATAAATAACTATTGGACTTATTTGTATAAGGGCATTAAGGATGCCAATACGATTCTCAGTCGTTCTAAGGATACGGAAATGACAGAAGCACAACGAGGAGAGATAGAAGCTTTGGGATGTTTTCACCGGGCATTCCGCTACTATCGTTTGGTACATCAGTATGGTGATATTCCGTTTATTGTGAATGAAGTGACCGGACCTCGTTATGATTTCTATTCAACGAAGCGTGAGGCCATCTTGCGATATCTGAAAGAAGACTTGGACCGTACTGCTCCATATTTGTCTAATGATGTGTATATCGGTATGGTAACACAGGCTGCTGCCTATCATTTGCTGACTAAAATCAATCTGGCATTGGGCGAATTTAACGATGCAGTAGAATCAGCTAATAAAGTAATCAATGATGGCGTACATCAATTGATGACTCAGCGTTTTGGTGTGGATAAAAATGATGCTTCTAAAAATGTGATTTGGGATTTGCATCAATCAGACAATAAATCTTTGCCTGAAAATAAGGAATGTTTTATATTGTAATCGATCGTTATGATGCAGGTAGCGATATGCGTTCCGCTGCCGGACTGGAAATAAAACGTCAGTTGGTACCTTGGTTCCCGGCATCCGGACAGATTACGACTCCTGCCGGAGAGGTTGCTTTTGTTGATAATAATCAGACAAAGAATCCTTATTTGCTGGAGTATGGCCGTGGCGTTTGCTCTTTGCGTTCTACATGGTATCATCAGAATATGATTTGGACGTTGGATGATACCGATCTACGTCATGCACCCGGTAACTGGGTACATGTATCAGACTTGAAATATAATAATCCAAGTCTGGAAGGTAAATCCGAATGGTATGGAAAGAATGTACAATTGTATAATGATAAAGGTGATATTCTTGTTAAAGATACGATTCGTTGCTGGAGCGGATGGCCGCATTATAAATCCAATGTTGCTGACCAGAAAGCCAGTTGGTGGCGTGGTGGCTGGGCAGATTGGTATGTCTTCCGTCTGGCAGAAACCTACCTGCTCCGTGCAGAAGCGTATACTTGGTTGGACAAGCCGGATCTGGCCGTACAAGATTTAAACAAAGTACGCGAACGTGCCGGTGCACGTCTTTTGACTGCCGATGAAGTGAATATCAGTCAGATTCTGGATGAGCGTGCCCGTGAACTCTTCTATGAAGAACCGCGTAAGTGTGAATTGACCCGCATTGCTTACTTATTTGCTAAAACTGGTAAAGCAGATGAAAAAGGACGTACGTATTCCATGGATAAATTCACGGAAAATAACTATTTTTACAACCGAATCATGGACAGAACGGAATTTTATAACAAGGGCGTAAAGAACTCTGTAGGTAATACGTATACGATTGCTCCCCACAATGTACTTTGGCCTATTGCTTTGAAGGCTATTTCATCCAATGTGGAGGGACATATCAATCAGACTCCGGGATACGATGGTTCAGAGAATAATGTTGAACCGATGGACACTCCGAATGAGTAATTTATCTGAGATGAATAGAATAAAGAAACTTTTATTGGTAGTACTCCTGTCTTCTGTGGCAGGAGTTACTTCCTTTGCTCAAAACATCAACAAGACGGATGTTAAAAGTATCATGAAGCGTGTTGCCGACTGGCAGATAGCTAATCCCAATAAAGATGCGGAACATGATGACCTGGACTGGACACATGCCGCTTTGTATATGGGAATAGTGGACTGGGCTGACCTCACAGAAAAAGAAGACAGCGACAGTACTTATTATAAGTGGTTGCTTCGAATCGGGCAACGCAATCATTTTCAAGTTGGAAAGCGGATGTATCATGCTGATTTTATTGCCGTAGGACAGCCTTTTATCGACCTTTATATAAAATATGGCAATAAGAAAATGATTGCTCCGGTAATGGCACGTGCCAATTGGATAGTGGATAATCCCGCTGAAACAACTCTGGAATTAGACTATCGCAAGTCGGAGACACTGGATCGCTGGTCCTGGTGTGATGCATTGTTTATGGCTCCCCCTGTTTATGCCAAACTCTATGCATTGACTCAAAACAAGAAGTATCTGGATTTTATGAATAAGGAGTATAAAGTAACTTATGATTTCTTGTATGATAAAGACGAGCTGTTGTTCTACAGAGATTGGCGTTACTTTGATAAGAAAGAAGCAAATGGCAAGAAGGTATTCTGGGGACGTGGCAACGGATGGGTTTTAGGTGGTTTGGCCGAAATCTTGCAGGTACTTCCCAAAGAGGAATCTTCTTATGATTTCTATAAACAATTATTTGTTACATTAGCCACGCGTGTAGCTGAATTACAGAGCCCGGATGGATACTGGCATGCCAGCTTACTGGACCCTGCATCTTATCCGTCGCCCGAAACAAGTGCAACCGGATTTATTGTCTATGCGCTTGCTTATGGGGTGAACGAGGGATTGCTGGATAAAGCTTTTTTCATGCCTGCAATAGAAAAAGGTTGGAAAGCACTGGTAGATGCGGTGGAGCCGGATGGAAAGCTGGGATATGTTCAGCCTATCGGTGCCGATCCGCGTAAGGTGACGCGTGAAATGACGGAAGTCTATGGAGTCGGTGCATTTTTGCTGGCGGGATGTCAAATCTATAAAATGATAAACTGAATATGAGGAAAGTATTATTTGGTATTTGCTTGATCGTATATTCTCTGTTTGGTAGTACAGATGTTTCTGCACGTGATGTAATCTCTTTCAACGGTGGATGGGAATTCGAGAAAGGGCCTTTTGGCACAGAAGCTATGCAGGTTGCACAGAAGTGGAGTGGGAATTGGGAGAAAGTTGAAATTCCACATACCTGGAATGCTAAAGACATGCAGGTGAAAGAAGCTTCTTTCTATGAAGGGGACGCCTATTATCGCAAAAAGTATATGTTTCCTGAAAGTATGAAAGGCAAACGTCTATTTCTGCGCTTCGAAGGTGTCGGTTCGTGTGCAGAAGTTTATATTAACGGCTATCTGGCTGGCACACATAAAGGAGCTTATTCGGCTTTTGCATGCGAAATCAGCAGTCAGGTAAAGTTCGGACAAGAGAATGAAATTATAGTAAAAGCGGATAATACGGCACGTCCTGATGTTATTCCTGTCAATCACAACCTGTTTGGAGTTTATGGAGGAATTTACGTCCGGTATGGTTGGTGGTGACTGCCCGTGTAACATCGTTGTGACAGACTATGCTTCTCCTGGGGTGTATGTTACACAAAAGAATGTTTCCAAGCGGTCGGCTGAGGTTACTGTGAAAGTAAAACTGGACAATGGATCATTGACACCTGTACAGTCGGAGTTGGAAAATACGATTTACGATGGCCAGGGTAAACAGGTGAAGACACATCGGCAGAGTTTCCTGTTGACCCCACAGGGGACACAAGCCTATTCCTCAACCTTCAAGCTGAACAATCCCCACTTGTGGCAGGGGCGTGAAGACCCTTATCTGTACAAAGTCGTGTCTCGTCTATGGCAGGATGGTAAAGTGATTGATGAGATGGTACAGCCGCTGGGACTTCGTAACTATGAAATAGTGGCAGGGGGAGGGGC
>ERZ791618.918-NODE-918-length-11787-cov-4.150102_pt1 | contig 11787 bp, 8 predicted proteins | sample MGYA00510059_ERZ791618 | MGnify/ENA primary metagenome ERZ791618 (study PRJEB30046, sample SAMN00715159) | human gut metagenome | study: EMG produced TPA metagenomics assembly of the A metagenome-wide association study of gut microbiota in type 2...
GCCTCACCCAGTGAATCTTCGCATTGTAAAAGCCGTTGCCCAGCATCGCGCCGATCGCGTTCTCGCCAAGGCGTATCCGATCGGTCACGTCGTAGCCGAGGTACATGACCCGATATTCCCTGAAATTGTCCTCCAGCGGAACCGCTCCCCGGTCCAGGTTCGTCCGCTTGCCGTAATTCGTCTGATTGGGGACGAGCACGTCGTCGCCGACTTTCTCCCCGTTCATGTACAATTCGAAATAACCGAGTCCCGTCCCGTAAAAACGGGCCGAAGCCACCGGCTTATCCGCACGGAATGCCTTGCGCAGCAGCGGGGCGCGCGGCGGAACCTCCCCGCCGGTATCCGCCAGCGGCCCCCCCCCCCGCCACCGCCCCCCCCGCCGCCGATGCCCACGCTCACCTGCGGATTGAACGGCGCGCGCGCCGCCCGGATACCCGCGTCGGCCTGTTCGCTGCGCAACCGGGCCGCCATATAGTCCGGACGGCGCCCCAGCACCTCGTCGGGCAGCAGGCGCGCAGGCTGCGGCAGCGAATCGCGGATGCCCTGGGCAAGTTCCACCGCAAGGTCGGGATCCGTGCCGCGCAGGATGTTGAAATTGTGCAGCGCGACGGTATAGTTCCGCTCGGCACTCACCAGCCCGTACTGCGCTTCGCTCAGACGGGCATCGATCATCAGCACGTCGCCCTTGGCAATGTAGCCCTCGGCGAAACGGCGGTCGACGACCTCCTTGAGCGAGCGGATTATGTTGACATACTGGCGCATGGATGCGGCATACAACTCCATGGCGGAGAGGTTCCAGTAGGTATACTCGGCCGCATAACGCACATCGAGCTGCGTGAATTCCTCGTCGCAGAGGGCGATGTCGTTGCCCAGCTCGGCCTGTTTGTAGGCCGCACGTACGGCCCCGCCGCCGTAGACGGTCTGCACGAGTTGCGGAAGGACGCTGAAATTCCACCGCTCCAACCCGTCGTAGTGGTGTACCGTGGCGGTGAAACTGCCGTCGAGCGACAGCCGTGGCAGGTATCCCGTACGAGCCTGTCCCATGGTCTCGGAAGCCGCATCGCTCTTCGATGCGGCGACCTTCAGTTCCCAGCTGTATTCGGTCACGGCCTGCCGGTAGTCGCCGAGCGAGGTCTGGGCGGCGACGGGCACGAAGGCCAACAGTGCGGATAGGATCAGATAATTCTTCATGACTTGCGGATATTGTAGAAAATGGCATAGACGACCGGCAGCACGCAGACCGTCAGCAGCGTGGCGACGAGCAGGCCGCCCATGATCGTGGCGGCCATGGCGCCGAACATCGAGTCGAACAACAGGGGCAGCATACCGAGGATCGTGGTACCCGAAGCCATCGCCACGGGGACGATTCGGCTGCGCGTAGCCGCCGTGAGGGCTTCGTAGGCACCCTTGCCTTCGGAGCGCAGCACGCCGATCTGCTCGACCAGCACCACGGCGTTCTTGATGTTCATGCCCACCAACCCCAGCAGTCCCAGCAGGGAGAAGAAGTTGAAAACCTTGCCCGTGACGGCCAGTCCGAGCACCACGCCGATGAAGATCAGCGGGATCATCAGCAGGATAACGGTCGGCTCGCGGTAGTTGCGGAAAAGCAGGAGCAGCACGATGAAGATGAGCACCATCGTCAGGGGCATATACCTGGCCAGGGCCGAGTTGGATTCCTGCTGGCTCTCCTGCTCGCCGAAAACCTTCATCGAATACCCTTCGGGGAGCACCACGCCGCGCAGAACCGAATCCCGCAGCGCAGCGTAGAGCCGCATGGTGTTGACCCCGCGGCCGGGGTCGCACTGCGCCTTCATGACCCGCTGACGGTTGTAGCGTTTCACCACTCCGACGCGGTATTCGAAGCGGAAGCCGTCGGTCGCCTGCTCGATGGAGTAGACCTTGCCGGCGGGGGTGAAAATCGGCAGTGCCTGCAGGTTGGTGAGGTTGTAGGTGTCGATATTCTCGTCCTTCAGAAGGATCGGCATGAACTGGTCGCCCTCGCGGTATTCGCCGAGGCGGTAACCCTGCGTGGCGATGGTGATGCCCTGCGCCATCTGGCTGCGGGTGACGCCGATACGCTGCCCCTTCATCTGCGAGTAGAGCGGCAGCCATGTCGGGACGCGGTTGCCCCAGCTGTTGCGGATGTTGACCGTGCCTGCCGTCCGCCACATGATCTCTTCGGCGGCCTGCGTCAGGCGGCGGAGCGTGTCGATATCGTCGCCGATAAACCCGAATTCGATCGCCGCATCGGGCACGGGCGAGAGTTTGAAAAGCGACGAGCGCAGCCACACGTCGGGGCACATCGCCCGGACATAGGCGTTGAAACGCGCCTCGACAGCTTCGGTCTGCCCTTTGTCGTGCAGTTCGACGAGGATGTTCCCGAAATTGGGGCGCAGCGAAACGCTGCTGCTGGCCAGGTAGTAGCGCGGCGGCGTGGAACCCATCGTCACCGAGACGGTCTTCACCTCGGGCTGCGCATGAAGCCACTCCTCCATCGTGCGCAGGTTGCGTTCCGTGTCCCGGATATTGTACCCCTCGGGCAGCAGCACGTCGGCACGGAAATAGGGCTTGTCGAGCGACGGGAAGAAATTCTGGGGCATAAGACCCATTACCGCCAATGCCGCCGCAAAGAGCGCCACGACGCCTGCCACGACGCCCCACCGCCATCGCAGCAGGGCAGCCAGCAGGCGGTCGAAAGCGCGGTAAAATTTCGTATCGTAGGGATCGTGCGCGGCAGGGTTCACGCGGAGCATGAAGTCGCCGAAAAGCGGCGTCTGCGTCAGGGCCAGCACCCAGCTCAGCAACAGCGACAAGGCCAGCACGACGAACAGCGGCTTGACGATCTCGGCCACGGACGACGGCGCCAGGTAGAGCGGCAGGAACGAGAAAATGGCGATCAGCGTCGCGCCGAGCAGGCTCCAGCGCGGGGCATTCGCCCCGTCGACGACCGCACGGCGCCGCGCGACACCCCGCAGCATGGCCTGCTGCGCGTTATCGGTCACCACGATGGCATTGTCCACGAGCATACCCATGGCGATGATGAACCCGGCGAGCGACGTACGGTTGAGCCCCTCGCCCAGGAACTGCATCAGCAGCAGCGTACCCCCGATGGAGAACAGCAGCGAGCTGCCGATCAGCACCCCGGCGCGGAAACCCATGACGAGCATGATGATCAGGATGACGATGGCCACCGACTCGGCGAGGTTCAGCACGAAGGTCGCATTGGCCTGCTGCGCGATGCGGTTCTCGGGATAAAGCACCGTAAGATCCATGCCGACGGGCATCTGGCGCGTAAGGCCGTCGAGCACGCGGATGATCTTCTCCCCGGTTTTCACCACGTCGACCTGCGCCTCGGTCGAAATGCCGATGCCCACGGCACGGCGGCCGTCGACGCGCATGAGCGTCTGCGGCGGGTCGGCATAGCCCCGTTCGACGCGGGCGATGTCGCCCAGGCGGTATTGTTTGCCCGAGGCAGCGGTCAGCATCTGGTTTGAGATATCGTCGAGGCCCTTGTAGGTTCCGGCCTCGAGAATCTGTATCTGGAGCGCCCCGGCCTGTTTCTCGCCGCTGTTGACGATGGTGTTCTGCTGGCCGATGGTCGCCACGATCGTCTCGGGGCGGATAGCGAAGTTGGCAAGCGCTGCAAGGTTGACATAGACGTTCACGACGGGCGTCTGCTCGCCGAAAAGGCTCACCTTCTGCACGCCGTCGACCGTCACGAGCGCCGTCTTGATCCGCTGTGCCCAGTCGCGCAACTCCGCCCAGGTGAAACCCCCGTCGACCGACAGGCCGTAATAGATACCGTAGACGTCGCCGAAATCGTCGGCCACGGTCACGGGCGAAGCCCCGGCAGGCAGCCGGGGCTGGATGTTGAGTACCTTGCGCCGCAGTTCATCCCACAACTGGGGTATCTCGGAAGCACGGGTCGCAGGGTCTAATTCGACCAGGATCTTCGACAGTCCGTAATAGGATTCGGACGTGATTTTATGCACGAGGCGCATCGACTGCACCTCGCGCTCGATCGGTTCGGTCACAAGCTGTTCGACTTCGAGCGGCGTGGCGCCCGGGTAGGAGCAGACCAGCGACGCACTCTTGATGACGAATACCGAGTCCTCCTTTTTTCCCAGCGTAACGAAGCCCAAGGCTCCGCCCGCCAGCAGGATGAAAAGGAAAAACCAAACGACTTTTCTGTTCTTCAATGAATATTCGGGCAGGCTCATCGTCGCATCAGTTTAAGATTCTCACCCGTTCGCCCTGCCGCAACTGGTAAACCCCGGCCGTGACGACCCGCTCACCCGGTTCCACCCCGCTGTCGACCACGACCCGGTCACGGCCGTACAACTCGCCCAGGGTCACGGCCCGGCGCTCGACACGGTCGCCGCCGATCACCACCCAGACGTAAGTGCCGCCTTCGGCCGGGGCATAAACGGCCGAGACGGGCAGGGATACCGCATCCGTGACGGGATCGGCGCTCTGCATCGTGACCATGCACGACATGCCGGGCGAAATCGAATAACGCCCGGTGTCGACATCCGTAAGGCGCAGCGACACGGGGAACCCCGAAGCATCGGACGATGTCTTGGCATAGTCCTTCAGCACGGCGGGGAACCTGACGCCCCGGTAGTTGTCGAACTCGACTTCGAAGCGGGTCGAAGGCAACGACAGGAGCGACAGGCCGCTTTCGGGCATGGTGAACTGCACCTTGGTCGTCACCGGGTTCACGACGCGGACGATGGACTGCCCGGCCTGCACGCGTTCGTAATTGTCGACGAACTTGCGTTCCACGACGCTGGCGAAAGGCGCACGGAGCTTGGTCTCCTTGAGCAGGCCGAGGGAGTTCTCATAGGCGGACTTGACTTGTGCGTAACGGGTCTGGGCGCTTTCGAACTCCTGGCGGGATACGGCTTCGTGCTCCAACAACCGCTGCATACGCTGCATCTGCGAACGGGCCTCCTCGAAAGCCGACCGGTCGGCCGAAACCTGTAATTCGATATCCCGGGGATCGAGTTCGGCCAGCAGCGCCCCCTTTTTGACGCTTTCGCCCTGCGCGACGGGGACATCGAGCACCTGCCCCGGAAGCTTGAAGGCGAGGTTCACGGCGTCATCGGGCGTCGCCAGCCCTGCGAAGTCCTTGTCGATGACCGCCGCACCGGCTGCCGTGGTGACTTTGACGGGACGCACGGTCTCGGGCACAGGCTGGCGCCGGGCGCAAGCGCCCAGGAGAAAGACTACGATTAAAACATGGAAAGTTCGCATAATAAGAAAGTTGACTCCGTTCCCGGGGTCAACTTTCATACCACATGCCGCAAAATGTCCCTACGGACGAATATCGCGACAATTCTTTTTAGCACGGATCACGCCGTCCTCCAGCACCACCATGCCGTTGTTGGCGCGCAGCATGGTCTTCATGGTCGAAGCGTCTATGTTATAGCACCGTACATCCCCCGAACCGAAATCGTGGTAAGTGACCCCGTACAACGGCTGCGGGGTAAGGCAGACGACGCGGGCACCCTCCTCCGCGGCCCGCCGCACGACCTTGGCGAACCGCTTGGCGCAACCGCGCGGCAGGCGGTCGAACGACGTAACGCAGAGCAGGTACACGCGCCCAGGAGCAGTCACGATCTCCTCGGTCGCATCCCCTTCGGCATCGCGCAGGGAGAATTCGCTCATGAGCGGGCGGATGGCGGGCATCTCGTCCGTAGTCCGGGTATCGACCCACTCCCATTTTTCGGCATCCTGCCAGGCCGTGTCGTCGAGCGAAAACTCGCGCAGCTTGCCCGTCTTGATGTTGCGGTAGACAAGTACGGTCTCCGTTTCGCCGGGCTCGACGACCGGGGCGTGCATCCCCTCCCAGATATTGACCCCGACCTTATAGGGCAGGAAGTCGATCAGCGGCAGGTGGCGGTAGCAATAGTATCCCAGATACATCGTGAGGAAGAAAAAGGTGACGGTAAGCACGATTTCCAGGGGGTTGAAGGCGAAGATCTTGTCGGGGCGGTAACGCCACCAGACCACCAGAGCCATCGGCAGCAGCGCCAGGTTCTTGTAGAAAGTCTCCCACGGCGTCAGCTTCAGCGCCTCGCCGAAACAACCGCAGTCCTCGACGGGGATCACCGTAGCGCTGAGCAGGGTGAGGGCGGTGAAAAAGAGCATGGAAAGCACGGCGAAGATCGAGATCAGGCGGATACGTACCTTGAAGAGGAGCATACAGCCCATCATCATCTCGGCACCGCACAACCAGATCGAAAAGGCCATGCTCGCCCCCTGGAGGGATTCCATCCCGTAGATGGAAAGATACTCGTTGACCTTCATGGCGGTGCCCCACGGATCGATGACCTTCGTGAAGCCCGACACGATGAACGTGCAGGCAAGGATCAGCCGGCAGACATTGGCCAGCAGTTTAAAGGCCCTGGACTTCCGCATCGGCTTCGAGTATTGGTGCCAGCTGGGCACATATTTTAGCAAAAATACCCTCCGGGGAATCCATCGCCCCCGCAGGATCGCTGCAATCGACGACCCGCAGCGCGGGGTCTTTGGCCGCGGCTTCGAGGTATACGCTGCGCACGGCCTGTTGCAAGGCGAGCGACGCCTCGTGGATGTCCTGTCCGCCCTGCAGGTACTCGCGGTCGTCGCCCTCGCGCAGTTCGGAGAGTTTGCGCTCGGTAAAGGTGAACGGCACGTCGAGGAACAAGGACACGTCGGGACGCGGCAGGCCGTTATGACAGAATTCGAGGTATAGGATCCAGTCGGCCAATCGGTTGCGTTCTTCTCCGGCGGGCAGCTTGGCGCACTGGAAACCCACGTTCGAATAGACATAGCGGTCGAGAATGACCGCCTTGCCCTGCGCGAGCCACTCCCTGATCCGGGAGGCGGCATCGGCACGGTCGCCCGCGAAGAGCAGCGCCACGAGGTAGGGGTCGACCTCACCCACACCGCCGAACTCGCCGCGCAGGAAACGGGCTATCAGCTCGCCGTAGACGGGCGAATCGAAACGCGGGAAGTGCACATACTCGCTCTCGACGCCCCTGTCGGCAAAAAACCGGCGCAACATGCGGATTTGGGTCGATTTACCGGCCCCGTCCAAACCTTCGAGTACTATGAACATAGGTTAATTCCGAATTATTTAAGTTTTTATCCTTCAATAAGTTGCCACGGCCCGCTATCCGCGCAGCATCCGCACCGCGCGTTCCACGCCGCCGGCCAGCGCATCGGCCTCGGCCAGCGTATTGTAAAGCGCGAACGAAGCGCGGCACATCCCCGTCGTGGAGAAATGCGTCATGGTGGGTTCGGCACAGTGCTGCCCGGTACGGACGGCGATGCCCAGCTTGTCGAGGATCATGCCCATGTCGTAGGGATGCACACCTTCGACGTTGAACGACACGATGGCACATTTGCCGGGCGTCGTACCGTAAATCCGCAGCCCGTCAACGGCCGTAAGCCGTTCGGTCGCACGGTGCAGCAGTGCCGCCTCGTGCGCTTCGACCTCGGCCGGGTCGAAACGCCCGACGAATTTCACGGCTTCGCCCAGGGCGATGGCCCCGGTGAAATTGGCCGTACCGGCTTCGAACTTGAGCGGCACGGGGGCATAGGTGGTCTTGGCGAAGGTCACGGTATCGACCATATCGCCCCCGCCGAGAAACGGCGGCATGGCTTCGAGCAGCGCACGTTTGCCATACAGCACGCCGATGCCCGTCGGGCCGAAGAGCTTATGCCCCGAGAAGGCATAGAAGTCGCAATCCAAAGCCTGCACGTCGACACCGCCGTGCACGACACCCTGGCATCCGTCCACCACGGCGATCGCCCCCACGGCATGTGCAGCGTCGATGACGGGCCGCAGGTCGGGACGCGTTCCGAGCGTATTCGAAGCCTGCGTAACGGCGACGATGCGGGTCTTGTCATCCAGCAGCGACGGCAGCAGTTCGGTGCACAGGCGCCCCTCGTCATCGAAGGGCAGGACGCGGATTTCCGCCCCCTTGCGTTCGGCGAGCATCTGCCAGGGCACGATATTGGAGTGGTGCTCCATCTCGCTGACAAGGATATTGTCGCCCGCACGGACGAACTTTTCACCCCAGGCATAGGCCACCGTATTGAGCGAAGCCGTAGCGCCGGCCGTAAAGACGACCTCTTCCTTTTCGGCCGCGCCGATAAAAGCGCCGATACGCTCGCGTGCCGCCTCGTAAAGCGTCGTGGCCTCCTCCGAAAGGTAGTGCACCCCGCGATGTATATTGGCGTTGAGTCCGCGCTGCAGGTAATCGACCATCTCGATCACGGCCAGCGGTTTCTGCGACGTGGCGCCGCTGTCGAGGTAAACCAGCGGCTTGCCGTAGACCTCGCGCCCCAGGATCGGGAACTCCCCGCGTATTTTTTCAACGTCGAACATCGTTATGATTTTTCCAGTTTGGCAACCACCGCCTCCATCGCCGCCTCGCACAGCGGTTCGATGCCGCAGCGGCGTACGACATCGCCCACGAAGCCCTCGATCTGCACCCTCCGCGCCTGGGCTTCGCTCAGGCCGCGCTGCCGCATATAGAGGATCGCCTCGGAATCCATTTGTCCCACCGTCGCGCCGTGCGAGCATTTCACGTCATCGGCATAGATCTCCAGCTGGGGCTGGGTCGTGATACGCGCCGTCTCGCTCAGCAGGATGTTGCGGTTCTGCTGCTGCGCATCGGTGCGCTGGGCGTCGGGCGCCACATAGACCAGCCCGCAGAACTCCCCTACGGCCGTACCGCCCGCGACACCTTTTATATAAGAGTTGCTGCGGCAGTCGGGCACGTTGTGGTTCGTCCGCAGCCTGACGACGCAATGCTCCTGCCCGGCGGCGAGGAACGCTCCGCCCAACAGGCTTTCGGCACCCGGCCCGTCGAGATCGACCGTATAGGAGGCATTGGCGCTCGAAAGCTGCACCGCCGTGATATGGCAAAGACTGCGGGCAGCCTGTTTCACGGTCACCTCCGCAAAGGCTTCGGAAACGAATAACTCGGTCAATACGAAGCGTGCGCCCTTCTCCAGCACGATCTCCAGGGCCGACACCTCGGGCGAAGTATGGAGCACGGCCAGCCGCAGCGAAGCCCCCGCCGCAACCTCGACACGCATACGCCGGGGATCGACCGCAGCGAAAGGCTCGCTTTCCGTCCCGGCAACCCGAAACACTTCGCCCTCGGCCGTGCGGAACCCGCGGATAATATCGTAAAGCGCCGTCATTCCCTGTAATCGTTAATCAGCCAGTCGTAGCCCTCCTTTTCGAGCTTGAGGGCCAGCGTCTTGTCGCCCGTATGGATAATGCGCCCCTTGTAGAGCACATGCACCACGTCGGGCACGATGTAGTCCAGCAGGCGTTGGTAGTGCGTGATGACCACCGTGGCATTCTGGGGCGTATGGAGTTTCGTAACGCCCGTGGCGACGATGCGAAGGGCGTCGATGTCGAGTCCCGAGTCGGTCTCGTCGAGGATCGCCAGTTTCGGGTCGAGCATCGCCATCTGGAAAATCTCGTTCTTCTTCTTCTCACCGCCCGAGAAGCCTTCGTTCACGGCACGCGAAGTGAGCTTCGCATCGAGCTCCACGACAGCGCTCTTCTCGCGCATCAGGCGCAGGAACTCGGCGGCCGTCAGCGGCTCCTCGCCGCGGAACTTGCGCTGTTCGTTCACGGCCAGCTTCATGAAATTGGCCATCGTGACGCCCGGTATCTCGACCGGGTACTGGAAGCCGAGGAACAGGCCGAGGCGCGCCCGGTCTTCGATCGGCATGTCCAGCAGATCCTGCCCCAGGAACGTCGCCGAACCTTCGGTGACGGTGAACTTTTCATTGCCCGCGAGCACCGCCGCGAGCGTCGACTTGCCCGAACCGTTGGGGCCCATGATGGCATGCACCTCGCCGGCTCCGACCTCGAGGTCGATGCCCCGCAGGATCTCCTTGCCGTCGACGGACGCATGCAGATTTTTTACGCTTAACATATCTTTCCTTTTTTATTTATATCCGGTTATCCGACCGAACCCTCGAGGCTTATCGAAAGCAGCTTCTGCGCCTCGACGGCAAATTCCATCGGCAGTTTGGCCAGCACCTCGCGGGCGTAGCCGTTGACGATCAGTCCCACGGCATCCTCGGTCGAAAGCCCGCGCTGATTGCAGTAGAAAAGCTGGTCGTCGGAAATTTTCGACGTGGTGGCTTCGTGTTCGACCACGGCCGTGCGGTTGCGGCTGTCGATCACCGGGAAGGTGTGCGCGCCGCACTTGTCGCCGATCAGCAGCGAGTCGCACTGCGAATAGTTGCGGGCGTTCTCCGCCCCCTTAGCCATGCGCACCAGCCCGCGGTAGGAGTTCTCGCTCCGCCCCGCCGAGATACCTTTCGAGACGATGCGGCTGCGGGTGTTGCGGCCGATGTGGATCATCTTCGTACCCGTATCGGCCTGCTGGAAGTTGTTGGTCATGGCCACCGAGTAAAACTCGCCGACCGAATTGTCGCCCGCGAGGATGCAGCTCGGGTATTTCCAGGTGATGGCCGAGCCGGTCTCCACCTGCGTCCACGACAGGCGGGCGTTTTCGCGGCAGATGCCGCGCTTGGTCACGAAATTATAGATGCCGCCCCGCCCCTGCTTGTCGCCGGGATACCAGTTCTGCACCGTGGAGTATTTGACCTCGGCGTCCTTCTCGACGATGATCTCGACCACGGCGGCATGCAGCTGGTTCTCGTCGCGGCGCGGGGCCGTACAGCCTTCGAGGTAGCTCACGTAAGCCCCTTCGTCGGCCACGATCAGCGTACGTTCGAACTGTCCCGTCCCAGCCGCATTGATACGGAAATAGGTCGACAGTTCCATCGGACAGCGGACACCCCTGGGGATGTAGCAGAACGAACCGTCGGAGAAGACCGCGGCATTGAGCGCCGCATAGAAATTGTCGGTATAGGGGACGACGCTGCCCAGGTATTTCTTCACCAGGTCGGGGAAGTCGCGCAGCGCCTCGGAGATCGAACAGAAGACGATGCCCTTTTCGGCCAGCACCTCCTTGAACGTCGTCTTGACCGACACCGAGTCCATCACGGCGTCGACCGCCACGCCCGCCAGCGCCATCTGCTCTTCGAGGGGGATGCCCAGTTTGTCGAACGTGCGTTTGAGCTCAGGGTCGACCTCGTCCATCGAATTGAGTTTTTTCTGCGGCTTGGGGGCGGCGTAATAGATGATGTCCTGAAAATCTATTTCGGGAATCGTCAGGTGCGCCCACGTCGGGGGTTCCAACGTCAGCCAGTGGCGGTAAGCCGCCACGCGCCGCTCGGTCATCCACGCGGGCTCGCCTTTCTTGGCGGAGATCAGACGTACCACCTCCTCGTTCAGACCCTTACCGATGGTTTCGGTCTCGATGTCCGTGGTGAAGCCGTACTTGTATTCCTGCTCTCCTATATTCTCCAGTATGTCTTTATCTTTCTCTGCCATTATGAGCGAAATATCACACAAAGGTACAAAATCTAAATGCAATTTCATAATACGGCAAAGCAAATCCGACACCAGAGCAGGCAAAACGGCAAAAAAGAGATGTGAATTTTCGACGCCCGTGCAACGGATGCCGCCGCCGACAGGCCGTATCGGCGGGACGCAGCCTTCGGCCACGGGGGCTCCATGCCGCGGGGCCTCCCCCGGCAGAATGCAGGGCGAAAACTTTTCTCCGGTTTTTATTTGGTAATTCCCCTTTTTTGATTTACTTTTGTCCCGCTTAACGATAGCAATATTTAGTTTTAGCTGCCCGGAGAGTTGGGTGAGTGGCTGAAACCACCAGTTTGCTAAACTGACGTACGGAA
>ERZ791618.919-NODE-919-length-11774-cov-1.430071_pt1 | contig 11774 bp, 9 predicted proteins | sample MGYA00510059_ERZ791618 | MGnify/ENA primary metagenome ERZ791618 (study PRJEB30046, sample SAMN00715159) | human gut metagenome | study: EMG produced TPA metagenomics assembly of the A metagenome-wide association study of gut microbiota in type 2...
ATTATGAGGATTTCTGAGGAGGGAGTTCAGAGAGCTACAGAGAGGGATTCTCTACTGTAGGGATAAAAATTTTACTTAAACTCTTGCAAATATGGTAAAAAATACTTATATTTGCAAGAGTTTTTTAATATAACCTATATGGAGAATAGAATAGAAAAGGCTTAGGGCTGATTGAGGCAAAGCCTTATCTTGCTACAATGGGAGCTAATACAGTAGCTGCCAGATATGGATACTCCAAGCAGGAAATCCTTGAGGCTAAAAAACTCTTCTATAAAAAGAGGTCTGAAAAGAGAGATGTCAAAATACTTATATTCGATATAGAGACAGCTCCTATGAAGGCTTATGTATGGAAGAGATGGAAAGAGAATGTATCTCTTGAGCAAACTATCTCAGAGTGGTTTATGATTTGTTGGTCAGCCAAGTGGCTTGGCTCTAATGAGGTCTTTCATGAGTGTATAACTCCTGATGAAGTATTAGTTGAAGATGACCGAAGAATTACAGAAGGTTTGTGGAAACTATTCAATGAAGCTGATATTATAGTGGCTCATAATGGAAAGAAATTCGACATTCCTAAGATGAATTCAAGATTCATCATTCACAAGTTACCCCCCTGCTCACCTTACCAACAGATAGACACTTGTGAAATATCCAAGAAGGTCTTTGGATTCAGCTCCAATAAGCTCGATGCACTGGCTACTTATTTTGGCATTCCCAATAAGGATAAGACAGACTTTGAACTATGGAAAGCCTGTCTTGAAGGCAATCAGAAAGCCTTGGATTACATGTTGCAGTACAATATAAATGATGTGCTGATTCTTGAAAAGGTGTACCTCAGGCTGAGACCATGGATGCCACATCATCCTAATGTAGGTCTTTATAAAGAGGCAAATAAACCTGTGTGCCCAGTATGTGGCTCTACTCATATGGAGGTTACACCTAACCATGCCTATACTTATGCCTCTAAGTTCCAAGTACTCAGATGTACAGATTGTGGAGCTTTGGCAAGAGTAAGATTCAATTCTTATTCTAAAGATAAAAAGAAATCATTAGTACTATCAGTATGACAGTAAAAGAAATAGTCTATATGATTCTTGATGAGGTCAAGAATCAATCAGACGACGCATATTACACAGAAGAGCATATCATATTCCTTGCTTCCAAATACAGGGCTTTCCTCTTAAAGCAAAGATATGGTACTGATATAAAGAAGAGTGTACCTGAGTCCAACTATCAGACTATCTGTTTAGACCTTGAAGAGGTTCCTCTGGAAGATTTCATCTGCTATACAGGACCAAGACTGGTAAGTTCAGTTGAGATACCTACTATGTTGAATATAGGAAGCCGTAGAATCTTCTCTCAGGTAGATTTTACCACTATCTATTTCACTTGGGTAAGCAGGGACAGATTCAATTATGTAAATGTGAATCAGTGGCTGAAGAATATCATCTATGCCACTAAAGGGCCTGACCACAGGCTTTATATCAAGTCAGGTAACCCACAACACCTCTACCTGAAGAAAGTCCGCATAAATGCCGTATTTGAGGATTTTGAAAGGGCTTCTGAATTAGAGTGATACAATCAGACTGGAAAGGACTGTGCTGTAAAGGATATGTTGGATAGAGAATTTCCCATTGAAGATGCACTGGTTCCTCCCCTTGTAGAGCTTGTATTGAAAGAACTTACTCAGGCTATTTATAGACCTGTGGATAATTCAAATAATGCAGCAGATGACCTTTCTAAAGTAGGACTTGCAGTTAATAATAAGAAATGACATTAGCAGAATTCAGTGCTCAGGTAAGGAGGGTAGGTTCTCATCCTCATAAGATTACTAATTCCTGGGGTGTTTATGATTACTTCAAATTTTACAGAAGAACAAAGCCTAAAGAAAAGGAATACATACTTACTGAGAGTCAATACTTTGCTATTATAAGAAAATGAATACCATCCTTGCTGAATCCTTTGTGAGAGGCAAGGAGGTTCACTTTCCTATGAGAATGGGAACCATAGAGCTCAGGAAGACTCTTAAGAAGCCAAGGATTGGTCCTGATGGAAAGGTAATCTTCCACACATTGATTGATTGGGACAAGACAATAAAACTCTGGTATGAAGACCCTGAAGCCTATCAAAATAAGACTATTATCAGACAGGAATCAAGAGAGGTTTTTAAAACATTCTACAATAAAGCCAGAGCTACCTTTGAGAATAAGTCAGTATATATGTTCCAGTTGAATAAGGAACTTAAAAGAGAAATATCAAAAAATATAAGAAAGGGCATTATAAAGGATGCCTTCTTACTTTCTTAATATGGAAAACTATATAAGCATTAAGATAATACTTGACAGATTAATGAGGCATCCTCTTCTTCAGGACCTTTCATTCGAAACAGCTGTAGACTATACAGTTGATTTCCTGAGAATAGTAGGAGTTCCGAGAATATTCGAGGATAGATTTGAAACTCTTGAAGTTGAGGACTACAGAGCTGTATTACCTTGTGATTTGTTAGATATTATACAAGTTAAGGAACATTGCTCAGCCTATGCACTGAGAGCTACTACAGACACTTTCTATCAGGATGACAGAGGCCCTGCACCTTATGAATATACATTCAAGTACAGGGAGATATTCTTTATACTAATATGAGAGAAGGAGCTCTGGATATAGCATACAAGGCAATAGTAACTGATGAAGAGGGGTATCCTATGATACCTGATGATTCTACTTTCATCAGAGCTCTTGAGCAATATATCAAGAAGCAATGGTTCACTATCCTGTTTGACATGGGAAGAATACAACCTGCTGTATTGCAGAATGCTCAGCAGGAATATGCCTTCTATGTAGCACAGGCTCAGAATAAACTGGTTATGCCTACTCTGTCTGAGATGGAGTCGATTAGTAATATGTGGACTTCACTTCTTGCCAAGAACAATGAATTCAAGAAAGGCTTCAAGCATACTGGAGCCAAAGAGTTAATTAAGGTTCAAAGATAATGGGAGCTAAAGCACAAATGTTCGTCCCAAAGGGAATGAAGAGGGACTACTCAGCCTCAAAGGCTGACCCTCAATTTGCCTTTGAGAATCATAATATAAGAATTACCACAAGGGAGGACAAGACCCTTCTTTCCATCACAAATGAGAAGGGTAATTCTCCTATTGTACTTGACCCTGAAATCTCTTATATAGGTATTGACGTTGTTTATAATCCAGGTAGTACCTCTACTCAGGTCAAGGCCACACTACAAGAGAAAGTTCCAGCTATAGGAGTAAGAATTAAAATCAAGTATCTGGATAATGCAGACTCTCAGTGGAAAGAAGACTACATAACCTTCAAAGACTCTTCAGGAGTAGAGTATTTATTATCTCGAAAGATGCAGAGCAGATTTCAGCCAGAATGGAGTTTTCCAATACCAAAGATAATATGTTCTATATCAATGGTCAGGAGAAGCCTACTCCATTCTCAGGAGTGTGTGTCGGAAAATGTATAGTGAATGACTACCTGGTTCTCTTCCTGTGGGACAATGGAGTAAGCAGAATTATAAGACTGGAGGACAAAGGAGAGGCATTTACATATAAGTGTCTGTATGAAGGTGTTATGGAGCTTGACCCTGACCATCCACTGGATACTTTAGGTATATTCGAAAATAACAATATCCAAAAGGTCTACTGGGTAGATGGGGCCCATCCTATTAGGATGCTAAACATCATAGAGGATATAGAGCTTACTGAATTGGTGAGAACCAGTCCTAATTATCTTGATACTGTGAAGGACATTCCTGATGATGTGAATATCAAGGTAGAGAGACTTCCTGAAGGAAATGGAACCTTCAGTCAAGGAACTATTCAGTATGCTGTTACTTTATTCAGAGAACATGGTTCTGAATCAGGTATAGTAGCTATAAGTCCTATAAACTATATAGCCTTTACAAATAGAGGGGCTAATCCAGAAGAGACCGTACAGACTGCTTTTAAGATTGAAATAAACCAGCTTAAATCTTTAGATTACTATAATTATGTAAGGGTTTACTCTATACACAGGACAAGTAAGGATGCTACACCTACAGTGAAGGTGGTAACCGATATGCCTTTGGATGGTGTATCCTCTAAGTGTATAGATACTAATGTATCAGGATATAATGTAGACCCCACATTACTATTGTATCTGGGAGGAACTACTATAACAGGTAATAGTATTAATCAGAAAGATGGTACCTTATTCTTGGGTGGATATAAAATAGCAGATGAAAGTATCTCTGAAGAACTGAAGGCAGAGATTAAAAGTGAGTGTACTATTAGCTTTGGTAGAAAAGCAACTACTATAGCCACTGCAGATAATGTATCGGAGAATTCTAAAATAAGGGGATATATATATGATTCTGCGCTAAATCATCCTGCATCAAAGATAACTACCTTCAAGAGTAGAGAGTGGTATAGGTTTGGTGTACAATTGCAATATCCCTCAGGAAAATGGTCTGATGTAATATGGGTCGGGGATGCAAGATGTAATTTAACCCCAGAAGTAAGAAGTCACTACTTATATGTAGTAGAAGCACGGCTTACTTTTGATAATAATTATCTTAAAACCTTATCTCCTACCTTCTCAAAAATAAGGCCTGTAGTTGTGTTCCCTCAGGATGCTGACAGAGAAGTAGTGGCTCAGGGAGTTTTAAGTTCAACAGTTTACTCCGCAAGGGACAGATTTAGTAACTCCCCCTTTGCTCAATCTTCTTGGTATTTTAGAGGTCCCAGTAGAGATTATTCTCTAATAGAAGTCATGCACAATACACGTTTGAGACTTAGTACAGATTATGGAGAGATACAAGGAGCTTGGTCAGGGTCTACCCCTCTTAATCCTTATGTGCAAGGAAGTGCTTCTAATGGAGAAGCTTTCTCCAGAAAGTATCCATCTGCCTTTTATGTGGATTCTTCTATAGTTACATTCCACTGATATAGAATTTGATGATAATTTCGGAAGATGGGACAACTCAGCTCTTAAATTAAGAATTATAGGAGAAGCTGTATTTGACTATTCTACAAGATGGAATATTCTTACTACAAAAGGTCCTGGAAGAAATAAGAAGACTGCTGCAGAGAACTTTACAGAATATGCAGGCATTCTTTATGGCAATGAGGTGAATAGAGATGTAAATCCTATAGCTGGTAGGTGGACAGACCGGCTGTATGGGGATGGTGATGGGAACTGGATAGAATCCTTTCCTGTTTATACTTGGCAAAGAAGCGGTTCTTTAGGAAATTATAGCAAAGGAGTTTCTGGGGATGAAACAGCTGTGTTAGAGAGAAAGATTATGTCTACTCTTCTCTATTCTGATAGTCCCACCTATTTTGAAACTTCTTCTATATGGGATGCAAGTGGGAAGGTGACTAAAGATGATATGGAAGGATGGAAACTTACTCCAAATGCAAATAGAGATACTGGAATTACCAATATAAGAACTTTCAATTCTGAGGAGGTATCTATGGTGAAAATTCCTTCTCCTCAATATTCTGGCCTACCTGATTTAGCCTACTATGGGAATATAGATTCCCTACTGTCCTCCTTTGGGGATGGCAGTGACAGTCCTGCTGCAGGATATGAATATTCTTATCCTCTTACTATGTATGCCAGCAGAAATTCGGATGATATAGTAACTATATATGATGGAGTTCCCCAGTGGACTTCAACTGCTCCTCAGGTTAAAGCGTCAGACCCTATATCTATATCATACAAATCTACTCCACATGCGGTCTTTGCTCTTAATTATACTTTTGGAAAACAACAGAGAATTTTACCTACAGATAGAATTAGTGCTGGTGTTGGGTATTACCCTAATTTCCCATTCTGGGCAACTGAACCTATTGGAGAAGGTGTAACCTGGGTAACCTATGATACAATCTCTGCAGGGAAAAATGCTCCCAAACTATGGATTGCTGAGTTGTATAAGGATACAGATGAAACTTCGAGGTTCGGTGGAACCTCTCAGGAAGCCTTGGAGAACAATACTTGGGTTCCTTGTGGGGAAGCTGTTTCTTTAATTGATTCTCATGGTTTTTATTTGGCTTGCAATGTAGGAGATACTTACTTCCAGAGATATGATTGCCTTAAGACCTATCCATTCAGTGATACTTCAATCAATAATGTAATTGAGATAGCTTCTTTCCTATGTGAAACAAGAATCAACATAGATGGAAGATATGACCAGAATAGAGGTCTTATCAATAATACAGCTGTAAGCCCAAAGAACTTCAATCTATTGAACTGGGCTTATACTCAAAATGATAACTTCTTCACTTACAGATTGATAGATTCAAAAGAGTTTTCTCTTTCTGAATATCCTAATTCTGTTATCTGGTCTAAGACTAAAGTCTTCGGAGAAGAGACAGACTCTTGGACTAATCTTCCTATGACTTCTGTGTTTGACCTTGATGGTGACAAAGGAGGAATAGTAAGTATTCAGAAATTGAATAATGAATTGTATTGCTTTCAACCTGATGGTCTGTGTAGAATACTTTACAATTCAAGGTCCCAAATGGTAACCTCAGACTCCGGGAACCAATCTATTCCTGTAGAGCTTGCTAACACTGGTAAAGTAGAAGGTAAAGCCTATATGACAACTGGTGTAGGTTGTTCGGATAGAGCCTCTATAATTACTACACCTACAGGTATATACTTCTTGGACAAGGACAGAAACAGCTTATTCATGTGGGGTCCAGGAGGTCTTACAGATATGACTGATAAGTTCAGTTTCAGAAGTTGGGTAGACCAAATAGACTTTTCAAAGAGCTGGGACCCTATCAATTACAAAGGAATGAAGGCATTCTATGATGATACCAATGGAGATGTATATTTCGTAACTGAATCTCCTAACTCTACAGTATGCTATTCAGAACTGCTTGGTAATTTCTCTTCTTTCTATAATTATGAGAAAACTCAGGAGATGTTCTCTATCAATGGAAGATTCTTCTCCATAAGAGATGAGAATATGTGGGCTCAGGGTGCTGGTGAATATAATTCATTCTTTGGTACCAAGAAGCCTTACAGTGTGGAGATTATCTGCAATACAGATGAACCTGTTGACAAGATATTCAATACCCTTGAGTGGAGAGCTACTGTCAGAAAGATGGTGTAGACTCACAAGATACCTTCAACACAGTCAGAGTAACTACTGATGGAGGGTATCAGGATACTGGAGAAGTATCCATTAAGAATATGACAAGTAGACCTCAAGGTGGTATGGTGAACTCTTCAGATATCTCTCTTAGAAGAAAGTTCAGGATGTGGAGAATACCTATTCCAAGGGACAAATCCAATAAGAGAGACAGGATGAGAGGACCATGGGCCAAGATTAAGTTATCAAAGGAAGGACAACCTGAATTAGGAGGTCCTGACAATGAGAAAATGGAGCTACATGACCTTGTAGTCCACTTTTTTGAATAGAGATTATGGTGGGCAAACTATTTTAGTATGTCCACCATAATTTATTTTATAACATGCTTTGAAATATCAAATATTTTACTTAATTTGCACAAAATTAATCACTTATGCGCAATAAGAGAGTTAAAAAACAATCCATCCCACCAGTGAATCTGTATGGGTTTGGGTCACAGATAGCCCAAGGTTGGCAGGGAATGAACTCAGGCCAAAAAGCCTCTGCTGTGGGGGGAGTAGCTTCTGGAGTAATAGGAGGTGTTTCTGGAGGTACTGAAACTAAAGGAGGTAATATCATGAAGGGAATAGGTTCTACTCTTTCTTCTATCCCTACACCCTTTACGCAAATTGCAGGAGCTGCCTTACAGGTAGTAGGAGGTCTTACCAATGCTGCATTTGGAACCAAATGGAATGATGAGTTTATTGCTCAGACTGAGAGTGGTATAAAGGAACAGGCTAATACTCAATGGGATGCTTCTTCAAATGCAGACCTACTCAGTAGCTGGGATGACTTCGATATGATGAATCATGTCAGTAGAAGTCAAGTGGGCAAGGATGGTTGGTTCAGTAATAAAGCTAAAAAGAAAGCCAGAAAGCTGAATGCTCAGATTGATGATGCCAATGAAAGAGCTGTAGTAGGCTTTAATAATAGAGTTGAAGGAGTAGATACTCAGAATGACTTGGCTGTAGCTGCTAACTTTGCAGACCTTGGAGGATACTTGTTTGGCAATGGTGGAGGTATTCATATCAAAAAGAAGAATAGAGGCAAGTTCACTGAGTATTGCGGAGGCAAGGTTACCTCAGAGTGCATTCAAAGAGGCTTACACTCTTCCAACCCCACTACAAGAAAGAGAGCTAACTTTGCAAGAAATGCAAGAAAATGGCATGCCTTTGGTGGAGAGCTTGGTACTAATGGTACTGACTGGACCAATGGAGTAACTATCTTTGGAGAAGGTGGTACTCATGAAGAGAATCCTAATCAGGGTATTCCTCAGGGAGTTGACCAGAATGGAGTACCTAATCTTGTAGAAGAAGGAGAGGTAAAGTATCGGGATTATATATTCAGTAATAGACTGAAAGCAGATAAGGAAATCCTTGAAATGGTGGGACTTCCTAACAAATATAAAGGAAAGAAATATTCAGACCTTGCTGAAAGGGCTTCTAAGGAGTCAGAAGAAAGACCTAATGACCCTATCAGCAAAGCAGGATTAGAAGATTCTATGTTAAGATTACAAGTAGCTCAGGAGGTACAGAGAGCCAAGAAGAAAGGTAATAAGTTCTCTAAAGGAGGAAGATTATTCGATGCTGGGGGCTTCAGATTCAGACAAGATGTACCTGGTTCAAATCAATTTGTAACCAATAATAGAGATGGTAGTGTAGGTGTGACCATAGGCAGTTATCCTATTGGAGTTCCTTCCTTTGGAAATTATAGAGTCATTCCTATGGAAGCTCCTGTTACAAGAAGAGCTGCAGAAGCTGGAATTGCTGAGTCTATCCTTGGTAGTACTCCTTCAAACAGAGATATAGCCAATACTCTTATGGCTACCTATGGTGCAGAGGGTATTGGACAAGGAGGTCTTCCTATAGAAGATATTCCTGAGATAAGGTCAGCAGCTATCCAAAGCATTGCTTCTGATGAAGGGAGTGCCCTGCCTACTTATATGAGATATGCACCGGCTCTTGGTGGAGCTTTAGGTGCTTTGGCAGCTACACTTACGCCAGTAGATGCTCCGGATTACAGAAATGCTGATTCAATTATAAGAAGCAGAAGGTCAGTAGGCTATACTCCATTGACTCAGAAGTTGACTTACAGACCCTTCGACAGAGAGTTCTATCAGAATAAACTCAATGCTCAGGCTGGAGCTACAAGAAGAGCTATTGCAAATGCTTCTAATGGTAACAGAGGTACTCTGATAGCTGGTCTTACAGCAGCTGACTATAATGCCCAGAATCAAATGGGTGATTTGTTCAGACAGGCTGAAGAATATAACCAGGCCCAAAGAGAAAGAGTTGCAGGCTTTAATAGACAGACAGACCAGGCCAATGCTCAAATGGGTATTCAGACTGGAATGTTCAATTCTCAGATGAGACAGCAAGCTGCTTCTGAAGCTGCAAGAATGAGAATGATTGAGAATCAAAGATACAGAGCTGACAGAGCTGCTAAGAGAGATGCTATTGCAGCCAACCTCACTAACTTCCTTGAATCACTCGGTGGTATTGGCGAAGAGAACTATTGGAGAAATGCAATAGATAGTCTGCGTAGGGCAGGTGTCTATCAAGCTGGCACAGACCTTCAAGGTAGAGTAAAGAGAAGCGGAGCTAAAGGTGGTAAACTAAAATTAAAACTATAGGATATGCCAAATGGATATATGGTAGTAAACAGCAGATTTAAGCCTTTCTCCTATGAGGAGATGCTTAGACCTATAGCGCTTATACAGATGAATACAATGCCCAGGAAGCTGCCTATGGTGAATTAGCCAATCAAGCAGCTCAATGGGAAAGACTGAAGAATAGTCAGATTGACCAAGATACTTATCAGCAGTATAGAAGCTATGCAGATGAACTACAGAAAGCAGCTGATGCACTTGCTTCAGAAGGACTTAGGCCAGGGGGCAGAAAGGCTCTTCAGGAGGTAAGAAGAAGATACACTGAGAATATAGTTCCAATAGAACAGGCTTATCAGAGAAGAGCTGAGCTCTCTAAATTACAAAAGGAGATGAGAGCTAAAGACCCTACTACTCTGATTGAGAGAGGAGCAGATGAGATAGCTCTTAGTGAGCTTATAGCCAACCCTGAACTATCTCCTGCAACTTATTCAGGAGCTTATCTTGAAAACTCTGCAAGACAGGCAGCTTCTGCATTGTCCAAGGAAATGAGAGATGACCCAAGAAAATGGAGAAGCATTCTGGGTGGTCAATATTATGAAACCAGAATGAAAACTGGATATACTGCAAAGGAAATTCAGGATGCAATCTCTGGTTCTGATACAGCTCCAAGAGAGCTTAGAATGGTAATAGACCAAGTTATGCAACCTATTTCAGGTTGGGGTAATGAGGAAGCTATTAATAATGCAAGAAACTACACAGCAAGGGGTCTGTGGAATGCCATCGGAGAAGAGAAATATCAGATGGCTGAGAATTGGATGGGTAAACTAAGAGCTTCTCAGAAAGCTCAGGAGGCTCCTACAGACAATCTATTCCCAGGAGGTAGCTTCAGAATGGCAAGTCCAAGTGAAACTATAGGTGCTACAAAGGAGGTTCAGAATAGAATATCTGATATTCTTAAGAAAGGCAAACTAAGATATAACAATGGATGGGTTCAATCTGTAGGTGGTGCTCCTTACACTAAGGAAAGTTCAGCTACTTTATTCGATGCAGAAGGAAGACTTAGAAGCAGAGAGGCTGTAATGAGAGAGGGTTCTACTCCAGAGGAAAAGGCATCTATTTCCAATGCTTATGACAGTCTGATGGAAGACCTTGGATATTTCGGATTTACTGATGGTACAGGTCTTACAGTAGGAGAGATTAACCAAGCTATGCAGAATAGGTCTTATGAAGATTCTCCCACAGCCCTTAATTTCGAGAGAATCCCTATTGACCCACAAGATGCTCAGGCTGTAGTAGGGAGCCTTCTTTCAGAGACTGTAAGTGCAGATGGTAAGACACTGCAAGGTGTGAAGAAGATAGAATCATGGGACAGAAATGGTGTTCCCAGGTTTAGTTCTTCTCCTGTAAGAAGGGTGATGTACTAAATGAGGATAAGAATGGTAAGATTACTGTGAAAGGTTCTCCCGTAATTGGTGCATCTTACAATCCTAATTTGCAAGGTCAGGTAATTACTATAGATGGTTCAACCTATCTTGTAGAACCAGAAACCTTCAGAGGAAGAGTAGGGTCTAATGATTTGGCAGCTGCTCAGGCTGAACTCATAGCAGCAGAGGAGGATTTCAGAAGAGAAAATACAATGCAGGCTTATAGAGCCCTTGAGGTAGCAAGGTCCAACTATAGAAGAATACACACTCTTCCATACACAGTTTCTGCAGCTGGTGTTAACATCAAGCCTATAAGAGACAATTTATTCACTAAGTAATATGGCAGTAGAAGATATAACAGCTACAGGTGGTCATGATTTAAAGGGTATAAGAAACCCTGACCTATATCAACCATCACCTACAGAGATAAAAGTAAGGCAAAGAGCCCAAGACCTAAGTATGGGTAGAGTGGGCTATGAAGATACAGGGGCTCCAGGTTGGAGCACCCCTGTACCTATGCCTGAATTGGGAGATTTTGGAGCTTCAAGATATGACTCTGACCTTTTAGTTAATCCACAAGACCAGTGGGATGTTGCTAATCTTA
>ERZ791618.920-NODE-920-length-11772-cov-1.573184_pt1 | contig 11772 bp, 9 predicted proteins | sample MGYA00510059_ERZ791618 | MGnify/ENA primary metagenome ERZ791618 (study PRJEB30046, sample SAMN00715159) | human gut metagenome | study: EMG produced TPA metagenomics assembly of the A metagenome-wide association study of gut microbiota in type 2...
TGAGCTTGCCCTAGAAGTTGAACTACCACTCCTTGAGATAAATCAGCAGTAGCATCATTCTTCATCGGATAAGCAACTATTGCCTGAGAAGAAAAGTACGGAGTCACCAGATATTCCTTACATATTTCAGCCACCTGTTTTCCTGCGTTCAAGACTTTATATACATTCGATTTTGCAAACGTCAATTTCGACACATCTATATATTTATGAAGATTTTCCGATTCGGCATGATCAGTTTCATCACCTTTCCAATCGCTAATTTCTCCACTAACTTTGTTCATCAAAATATCCTCAGCAGCTACAAAAGTTATTTCCAGCTCTCTTTGTTTGCCTTCCTGCAAATTCAGAGTTGAAGGTAACAAGCTAATATACTGTTTACCTTCAACTTCCAGCGTCACATACTGATATCCGGCCATAACCTCTTGCGGTATCAAGATAAGTTCTTTCCCTATCAACTTCTTTTCAGCCTCTATCTGCCATACTCCGGCCGGGATAATAACATTTTCTTCCGAATAATCGGAATAAGACTGTTTCTGAAAATCATATATTGCTTTTGTATAAAAGCCACTAACCGAAAGGTGGGGATCAGCTGCCAATAAATCTTCCACATTGCCACCTTCACCCGGCACGATCGCTATCTTCAGACGAAAAAACTTATGATTATAAGTCAAAGGAATGGCATCTATGCTTGCAGAAACACCGTCTCGGATAGCAACCAAAAAATCAGAACGAGAATAATCAGCAGCAACCTCTTGATTTGTTTCTACTGATACCGACATCGTGCTCTCTCCTATCGCCACTCCCTCTTGCCGATAAGGATAATAGCTCACTAAATTAAGGGTCACTCCGTCATCCGGATAATATACCAACTCATCCGACAGAAACTCGCCTCCGGAAGAACGAACAAAATGAAGATTATCTACATAGCGTTCCTCCTGCATTGTAGTGGAACCCGCAAGTGCGAATAAACCGACTCCTTCTCCTTCTTCAAAACTATTACCGACAATACGAGTATTAATCAATTCATGTATGTCAGTTACAAACTTCAATGGAATATTTCCATCAGCAATTATCGCTTCATTTTCTTCCGAAATGTGGTTCACACAAGCAGTCAGCAAGATAGAGAAAATAGCAAAAGAACCTATGTTCTTGGGTAAATAATGAAGTACTTTCATCTTATTTTTTTATTAATTTCCCATTAGAAATCTCTGATAGAACAGAAAGAATGACATAAGAGAAAGTATTTGCTTGCGGTTATGAGATACTATACAACACATCTGTTGCAACTGTAGAATCTTGATTCCAGCACTTCATTTTGAAATGCAAGGGACGAAAGTATACATTATAATTCAGATAGAGAATATTTTTATTTGGAAAGTTTTATATTTTTATTTAAATACTAAATAATCAATAACTTACAAAAGACGATATATATCAGAGATTTCCTACTTCACCTTATTATATTAGCAATCTGATGATTCTCAAAAAGAATAACCGACCTCTACCCCTGCAATATGCTTACCTCGCGAAGATTCATATTGATAACAATAAAAAGCATCAAGAGACCAACGCTTAGTTAAATCAATCTCTATTCCGGGACGATACCTTAAACGAGCTGTCCGCCAAAAAGATGCATCATCCAAACTTTGATAAATTTCAATAGAGAAATAAGGTGAAACAATACCTTTTTTGGGAGCATATCCCAACTTCAGCCGGGAACGTAAACGAGTTTCTGATTCTCCACGTCAAAAGTCTGCTGAAACCTTTCCCGCAAAGACATTTTGAGCCATTGATAACGAAAACTGGCCGTAGCTCCAATACGATAACGGTGTCTGAACTTCCACCCTATTTCACCTAAGTTCCGATAATGCGTTTCATAACCAATCTCAAATTTCAAAAACGAAAAGGCACGGTAATCACCTCCGACAGAAATTCCCCAACGGTCAATCGCACTCATATCATCTTCCGTTCTCAATTCCAAATCACCGGAAACAGCAAAGCGAGAGTCAATCTTATGATTTACTTTGAATTTAGTCCAGGTTGTGAAATCATTATCTTGTGCGATCATGGCAGAAGTTGTACCAGCAACCAACAACACAAACAATAAAACTCTAATAATTATAAATTTGCTACTCATTGATTTTCGGGTTAAAGTTGCAAAGATAACAAATTATCCTCGGCAAAGAAAAACCATGATACTGAAATAATCCTGAAATAGCATTAGAATGTTCTTTTCAAATATACCATGTCCGTCAACAGTTTGCCTTCTTCATAAATCGGATGGTCGTAATTGTCGGTAAAGAAATTCTCTACACGGTGGGAAATGGTAAAACCGCAATGTTCGTAGAAAGATATGGTAGAAGACACATCTCCTGTACCAACCAACATTTCAGTACACTTGTCCAGATAATGCTCGAATAGAAATTCAATTAAACGTTTCCCGTATCCCTGACGTTGAAAAAAAGGAACAGTAGCAATATTCTTGATTTCATAAATGCCTTCCCCTTCACGGGTTACTACACAGGCTGCTTTCAATCCGTTGTCATACAGAACGAACATATCGCCACGTTCCAAATACCGGTCTACCATACTTTCTTGTTCATCAGCCAAGAGTAACAATTCGAGGAATTCTTTCTTATCTGAAATTACTTTCTTTATCTCCATGTTTTTAAATATTGAATAGCTCTCCTCGCAAGATATAAAAATATCACAGTGCAAACAAAAACACCATATAAATAAGTATATCTTTACAATATGAAAAATCAAAAGCAAAAACAACCTTGTACTATGTGAAAAATACCATTAAATAAGAGTACCGAAAAATTACGGAATGGAATTTTTTACGATGCATAATGACAGATGAGGAGTTTACAAATACATTAGGTATGAGTGTACAGGGAATATTCATACAACCGCCTATTATTAATCATTTTTTCTATGTTCCAAAATCGTATTCATATTCTCCAAGCCCACCCTACTAATCCTTCAATATGAGGAATCAGAGTCCCTCCCGTATCCGTCAAGTTATACTCTACACGAGGAGGTACTTCGCATACACTTTCCGCTCCACCAATCCATCGGATTCGAGTGTACGAAGAGTGACCGTCAACATTCTCTGAGAAACATCTCCTATTGTCTTATGAATGTCGCTAAAACGCATAGTACCATTGGCATTCAAAGTGATAAGCACCAGCATCGACCACTTATCTCCAAGCGGCTGAGCACATCTCTAACTGGACAATTTCCTGTCGGGTGGAAGTTTTTCATCTTTTAACGTTTTGTATTTAACTGAATTACAACAATAGTTACTTCCATGTAACTTCCTTATTCAGAGGTGCGTTCTTGCTTTTCTCAACAAAGGAAGATACATTTGCATCACAAAAGTAATAAACTTACTAATAATAACTATTGTTTCATTTAAATAATTATGATTATGGCAAAGAAAGTAGCAGTTTTAGCAGTAAATCCGGTAAATGGTTGTGGATTATTCCAATACCTGGAAGCATTTTTTGAAAATGGCATTTCATATAAAGTATTTGCCGTATCGGATACGAAGGAGATTAAAACAAATTCAGGAATCAGTCTGACAACAGATGATGTGATTGCTAATTTGAAAGGACATGAGGATGAGTTTGACGCATTTGTTTTCTCATGCGGAGACGCTGTACCTGTATTTCAGCAGAATGCAGACAAACCTTATAATATAGATCTAATGGAAGTTATCAAAACTTTCGGAGATAAGGGCAAAATAATGATCGGACATTGTGCCGGTGCAATGATGTTTGACTTCACAGGGATAACGAAAGGTAAGAAAGTGGCTGTTCATCCGTTAGCCAAACCGGCTATCCAAAACGGAATAGCTACCGATGAAAAATCAGAGATTGACGGTAACTTCTTTACTGCACAGGATGAAAATACTATTTGGACAATGTTACCACAAGTTATTGAAGCACTGAAATAAAGCCAAATGACAGGAATATATAATAATAAATGTAAACAAACAAATTAACTCAACGCAGTCTGTTTATAGAGAAGCGCGTTCCTTTAAAAGAAACAATGCATTTCTCGGTGTGCAACAGGTCGTTCCTTTTAAAGGAATGACCTGTTGATTTAAAAAGCAAAACGCCTCATATACGATGCTATAAATCAATAAGATAGAATTTTCCGTGACCGATACAGGAATGGGCATTGCTCCTGATAAAGTTAACCAAGTGTTCGACCGTTTTGTAAAGCTGAATACTTTCTCGAAAGGCACAGGCTTAAAGCTGTCTATTTGCAGAAGTATCATCGAGCATCTTGGGGTACTATCGGAGTGGAATCCGAACAGGGAAAAGGTTCGCGTTTTTGGTTTACGCACCCCATACAAAGCAAAGTCCCATATTCAATAATTCAAAATGCTGTTAGAAGCCTGCGTCTAAACATATTAATCTTACGTACTTAGACACAAGGAAACAGTTAAAAGTTCCGAATATATAATCATTTTGCCATTTTCAGATTAGGAAGTAGGTATTTTCAGATTGTTTTTACTACTTTTGTCCTTGCAAGATCAATCTATAAATAACAATATCACAAACAAGACTTTTTTTCATGGATATAAAAAAACGCTTATTGTTGCTACTTTTATGTTTCATATCTATTGTACCCAGTATAGCACAAAGAGATCATATTGACATTTCAATTATATCTTATGTATTAACTCTTATGCAGAATCTTCCCCTTGGAGTAACCGCATGATTTCTACGGTAACGGAATATGTACAGAAAGACCCGCAACTGGCTTTATATGCGGAAACATGAATATGTTAATGATTGAAAATGACTCCACACTGGCAGAATTCAAACTGTCGATTTCTCAAAAATATAAAAGACACCGTCCCCGTTTACTTATTTTGTTGGGAAATCCCGCCTTATTGATGCGCGATGAATACAGAGAACTGTGGGGAGACATTCCTATCGTATTATGCTCGGAAGAAAACTATCTGGGTCCGCAGGAGACTTACACCAAGAAACAAGCCATTGCAACAGCCGACCGCACTCCTCTCACTCAATTGGCCGACCCATATAATATGGTTCTCTTATATTCAAATCTTTATCTGGATGAGAATATACAACTAATATGCCATATCGTTCCCGAAATAAAGAAATTCATATTTATCGGTGACGCGCGGCAAATTAACCAAACCAACAATTTAGATATCCGCAATAAACTGAAAAAAACGCATCCGAATGTAGAGTATCAGTTTATAACCCCACAAGACATGACAACGAACCAACTATTGGATTCATTGTATTTCGTTGATCCAAAAACAACAGGAGTTTTATTTTCTTCCTGGTTCTATAAAACGACATTTGCAGGCAACACCTCGTTAGTCTCCAATGCCCACAAACTGATAGGGCAACAGCCGCCCCCATATTCACTCTCAATATGGCGGACATCACCGAAGAAAACGGCGGAATGATAGGTGGCTATACCTACAATCAAAAGCACTTCAACCAACAATTAATCCATACCATTGCTGAAATACTCGCAGGCAAACAAGCACGCGATATTCCATTTTACATACCGACAGACGGTGCCCCCATTATCAATTATAAAATCTTACTCCGCAAGGGATTTTCTCCTTCCATGTGTCCACCGGATACACATTTCCTGAACAAACCACTATCATTTTGGAAACAAAATGAGTACTTTATTATAGGGACACTATGTTTTGTTGTATTACTAGCATTCCTACTATTCTACCGTATTCACAGCCTGAACATAATAAAGAACGCACAACGAAAAGAAATAGATGCCATGACGGATTTTAAGAATCTGATAAATAATATGCCTATTCTTTATATGCAGGAAGAATTAATCACCGATGAAAAAGGGACTCCCGTAGAACTGATTTATCGGAATGTAAATAGCCATTTTGAGAAGAACTTCTATCGCAAGGAAGAAGTGATAGGTAAAAAAGCAAGTGAGATATTCCCTGAGTCCATGCCCGAGTTTTTGCATTTCATCCAAATAGCATTAGCAGAAAACAAAGCAATAACATTCCCTTATTATTTCAGGAAAATAGATACCTTTTACGATATAGTGCTCCGGGGAAATCCGCATAACAAAATGATAGACGTCTTTTGCCTGGACAGTACCGAACTACACAGAGCACAACAAAAATTAAGTACGATTAACAACAAACTTGCCATGTCACTCGATGTAGCCAATATCGTGCCGTGGAAATGGGACTTAACGAGCCGAACAATTCTTTGTGATATCAATAAACCGATAGAACTCAGTACCCAGGGAAAGGGTATAGCCGAGGAGCAACTGGCAGTGCCCGATATTCAATATTTCTCTAAAATATTTAAAGAAGACCGGAAACGGGTGGAACAAGCCTACAAAGATTTGGTAGAGGGACGTTCAGAAAAAGTAAAAGAAGAATATCGCGTAATCAACACTCACAAAGGCTTTCACAGGATAGAATGGGTGGAAGCACAAGCTGCTGTTGAAACCCGGGATGAAAACGGCAAGCCACTGACCTTGGTGGGGTCTTCACTCATCATCACCGAACGAAAGAAAATGGAACAGGAGCTGATCAACGCCAAAAACCGTGCTGAAGAATCCAACCGCCTGAAATCCGCTTTTCTTGCAAATATGAGCCACGAAATCCGTACTCCTCTGAATGCCATAGTCGGCTTCTCCGGAATATTGGCCTCGACCGAAGAGGAAGAAGAAAAACAAGAATATGTGAGTATCATTGAAAACAATAATACTTTATTACTGCAACTCATTAGCGACATCCTTGATTTGTCAAAAATAGAAGCAGGCACATTGGATTTACATTACTCCAATGTCGAAATCAATGACTTAATGAGAGAGTTGGAAAACAGTTGCCAGTTGAAATTAAAGTCAGACAACGTAAAACTGGAATTTGTAGCTCCCGAAGAACCTTGTTTCGCAAACATAGAGAAGAACAGGTTATCGCAGTTAATTATCAACTTCGTCACAAATGCTATTAAGTTCACCAGCCAAGGCAGTATCCGATTTGGCTATGAACGGCAAAACAATGAACTTTATTTCTATGTGACCGACACCGGCTGTGGTATTCCCCAAGATAAGCTGGATAGCATCTTCGGACGTTTTGTCAAACTAAATTCTTTTGCACAAGGCACAGGATTAGGACTTTCAATCTGCCGTACACTCATCAACCACATGGGTGGAAAAATCGGTGTAGAATCCGAAGAAGGAAAGGGGTCTACATTTTGGTTCACATTACCCTATAAGCAGATAGAAGCCATAGAAAAAGCTCCTCAAAAAGAGATTCAAAGTATTACAATCGCAAAAGATAAACTAATAATTCTAATTGCAGAAGACAATGAAAGTAATTACAAGCTGTTCGAGTCGATACTAAAATATGATTACCACTTAATACATGCCTGGGACGGACAAGAAGCCGTAAATATGTTCAAGGAATACGATCCGCAAATTGTATTAATGGATATCAATATGCCTGTCATGGACGGCTACGAAGCAACCAAAGAAATACGTAAATATTCGGCCAAGGTACCGATTATTGCCATTACAGCCTTTGCATATGCTTCGGACGAACAACGGGTAATGGCAAGCGGATTTGACGGCTATATGCCCAAACCTATCAATGCACGGTTGCTTAAGGCACAGCTTATGGATATCATGCAGAAACGCATTATCTTATTGTAAAAGCAAGGCTTAATAATTCAGCCACACCTTGAAAGCCGCTATCTTGTCTTTGCTGACTATGATTTTATCTTTAAATGGTGGCAGGACGTGTACAACCGCCTTACCTAAAAAATAGGGTTCGATACGCTGAATGGCATCTACCGAAACAAGTGTCTGACGATTGGTCCGAAAGAAGACATCAGGATTCAATTGTTCGCAGAGTTTATCCAAAGCAAAGTCCAGAACATATTCTCTATTATTCTTGGTAACTACAAAAGTGAGCTTGTTCTCCGAATAGAAATAGGCAACATCACTTACCGCCAAAGTAAAAAGTTTATTACCGGAAGAAATAAGAAATCGGGTGCGATATTTTTTATTCTCTACCACCGGAAGCTTCTGCGTATCAGACAAACTTTCCAACACCTCCAGTATCCGGCTCTCCCGATTAAAATCACGGATATATTTCTCTGTGAGACTCTCGAAACGTTCGATAGTCTGCAATAAACGTTCCTGATGAATCGGTTTCAGCAAATAGTCAATGCTATTCACCGCAAAAGCACGGACAGCGTACTCGTCATAAGCGGTGGTAAAAACAATCATACTATCCGGCCGAGCTTGTTCAATCAACATAAATGAATTGCCGTCCGTCAACTGAATATCCAAAAATAAAAGTTCCGGATGAGGATTCACATGAAACCATTCAACGGATTCTTCGATAGTACCGGGCAGAATCATCACCTCCCAATCCGGGCGAAGCGACTGTATCATCTCATGTAGCAAACGTGCCGCCGGCACTTCATCTTCTATTATTGCAGCTTTTATCTTATTCATGAAAGCAAGGGAATTTTTACGGTAAATTTATCAGATTCATTTTCTATCACAATATCCTGATTACAAAGGAGCTTATAACGGGCGGAAAGATTTTTCAGCCCCATTCCCGAAACGACTCCGCATTTTTTGGGCCGAATCGGATTACAGATTATCAGAGTCGGAGGTTCTTCTACATTACACAGCTCGATAACCATTGGTTTCCCCGAATGGATCACATTATGCTTGATTACATTTTCGACCAATAGCTGAAGCGTCAAAGGCGGCATCTTCATCTCTTTCCACTCATCCGGCACATTGTTGTGGACATAAATGCAATCACCCAAACGAACTTGATGAAGAAAAATATATGAATCAAGAAAACCAAGCTCATCCTGCAACGTCACCAATCGCTGATTCTGACACTGGAGAGTATAACGATATACGTCGGAAAGATGTTGTGTGAAGAGTTCTGCATTTTTAGGATTATATCTGATTTCTGAAATCAACGTATTCAAACTATTAAACAGAAAATGGGGGTTTAGCTGGTTTTGAAGAGCTGTATAGCGTGCTATGTTATTTTCTTCCTGCAAAGCAGCCGCCTGTTTCTGCAATTTGAGGGTATGCTGCATAGAACGGTTGGCAAGCAGCAAACCTAAAATCACCAGTTCCACCAACCAAACTAATATCAAGATACGCCACCCGCCATTAGGAAAAACAAAAGGATGTGAAGCACCGACCAAGAATTTGGCAGTTACCAACAATCCATAATTGAGCAGAAAAAACATCAAATCACCATTGTATAAATAAAAATCAGTTTCCAACGACGATGAATATTCACCGAATACTGATTATCTACCCACGTAGTCAGCCGAATAGTAGAATATCCGAGCAAATTGAACGCAAGAATAAAAAACAGAAACATTCCTACCGAATATAACGCATCCGATACTCTATCGGAAAGTTCCGCATAGTTGGCTAGCAGGAAAAAAGAGAAAACGCCTAGCCCTGAAAACAGCGCACTATATGATATACGGTTCAATTTTATATTCATACGATTCTTTTCACACAAAGTTACTGCTTTTTAGCGATAATCATAACTATGGAGCGCTTTTATTAATTCCGAATAATGTCCTTGTGCAGCAGCTTTTGCCTGTACATAGTTCACCTGCGAAGTCTGCCGATAGGTTTGCGCATCAATCACTTCCACCACCGAAACTTTTCCTTCATTGTAGCGTTCTACTGCTTTTGCCTCATTTTCTTCTGCTTTAGCCAGCGAACTTTCACTCAAACGAACACGTTCAATAGCCTGTGACAATGCCTTACGCGCTACACTCACTTCTAATTCCACCCGGTCTACGACTTTATTTAGATTATCTTCCGCCATTCCGATACGAAAGGAAGAAACACGCTTCTCGCTTCTCCGTTTTCCCCATTCAAAAATAGGAACGGACACTTTAGCATAAACAGCGTAGTTTGGGTCTAAATCTTTCTTGAAATTGTATCCGGGAGATGAATAGCTACCTTCTACTCCCACATAGAATTGAGGTTTGAATTGCGAATCATTCAGTTTTTTTGTGCTCTCAGCAATACGAATTTTGTCATAAGCCATTTGTATTTCCGGACGTCCCATCCCGGTAGATAACCACAGAGAATCGCTGACAACTACTATCGGTATCTGCGCATCCAACTCCGTAGGCTGTTCCAGCCGGACACCAATCATTGAGTTTAATGCCATTCTGCCTGTTTCAAAATTACTTTGCGCCTGAAGTAATTGATATTCCGCTTCATTTAACTTCACTTCTGCCATTAACAGGTCCTGTGGGTCAACGAGTCCTACTTCTACCCTTTCTTTTATTGTTTTAACCAAGGCTGCTATCGAATTACGAAAGTCTTCGGCGACATCAACAATTTCCTGCCGAGCAACGGCACTCCAATACTGAATATCCGTTTGGTAACAAACAGCATCATTCAGTGCTTTCGCCTGATTACCGGCCAAGGCCTGCTGATGTTGCGCCATACGGATGGACTCCAGTACACGCCCTCCCGTATAAACCGGTTGTAAAATAGACAGAGAACCTCCATAGTTTAAATTCTTTCCTTCCACTGTTTTCGACAACCCTATGGAAGGAATATCCAAAGTTAGTTCCATAGGATTTCCGGTGTATTGAAAACTGGCAGCACCGGAAAGTTTCGGTTTCAAATCGGCACGTGCAGATTTCTCTACTTCCATACTGGCAGCGATATTCTTTTCCGCTGCTTTCAAATCGTGATTATAGTCCAATGCCATAGTCCGATATTTCTCCAGCAATGTGCTTTGTTGTGCAAGAACCGGCAAAGACAAAAAGACGAAAGTACAAAACAACAGGCTAAATATTCCTTTTCTCATCTTCATTTTCCTTTTATTTTATAAAACATGGAATATAAGGCGGGGGTGACAAAAAGCGTTAATCCCGTAGCAAATGTCAATCCGAAAATTATAGTAACAGCCATTCCCCCGAAAGCAACATCAAACAATGGCACCATACCGAAAATCGTTGTTGTAGCAGCCATTAACACAGGACGGGTTCGGGAAACAGTAGCCTCAACAATGGATGTATATAAATCAATTCCACTCCGATGTTGAACATTTATCTCATCAATCAGCACAATTACATTTTTGATTATCATCCCAAGCAAACCTAACCAGCCGGCTATCGGAAAGAATCCAAAATCAAACCCTGTCAGCAACATACCAACAGCAATTCCTATCAAAGACAAAGGCAGAATGCAAAGAATGATAACCGGCTCGCGGAAATTGCCGAACAAGGCCACCAAAATGACTATCAATGCAAGAAATGCCAACGGAAAATATTTCGCAATAACCATAGGACTGTATCTAAAATGAAAAGAAAATCCAATAAAATATAGACAAAACAGCTTTATATCAGCATTTTAAGTTTATCTATTTCCTTTCAGTTATTTTCATACGTTTCTCTCTTTTAGCTCTTTTTCGGTACATTTTTGTTTCTTGTTTGTTTCTTGATTTCGGTTTTTATTCATACATTTGCAATGTAAAACAACGAATGAAAAGAATGCAATTATGCCACGAGTAAAGAAGCCTAAAAAAGTAAAGGAACCCATACGTCTTCGGACGAAGGATTTGTCCGATGGCAGTAAGAGTTTATATCTGGACATTTATCGTAATGGCAAACGGACATACGAATACCTGAAGATGTATCTTATCCCGGAAACGGATCGTAATGCCCGTCGACAGAATGAAATTACGATGGCTGCCGCTAA
>ERZ791618.922-NODE-922-length-11760-cov-2.083127_pt1 | contig 11760 bp, 12 predicted proteins | sample MGYA00510059_ERZ791618 | MGnify/ENA primary metagenome ERZ791618 (study PRJEB30046, sample SAMN00715159) | human gut metagenome | study: EMG produced TPA metagenomics assembly of the A metagenome-wide association study of gut microbiota in type 2...
CGGCAGGGCGGCCAGCTCGACGATCCGCAGCAGCGGGGCGTGATGCGGATTGTGACTGCCGAGATTCCATTCCCTGCGGTGCATCGGCGCGATCTCGAACCGATGGGACAAATGGCGGAATTCCTGCTGTAGCATGGCCGTGTAGCGGTCGGAAGCGCGATCGGCTGCAATAGGCCGGCGCCTCCCAGCAGCAGGGCCTCGACCGACGCGACGGACTCGCGCACTTTGCACAGGTCCGTATAGCGTACCGTTCGCGCCAGCTTCATGTAAGGCTCGCGGTTCGATCCGGCGCCCATCGTGCGGAACAGCATGACGTAGAACGTTTCGTTCCAGTCGTTGCCCGTTTCGCGGTAGAGGCTCAGAAAGTCGTTGTACTTTCGTTCGAGACGCTCGACCGTCAGCTCGGTCAGCAGTCCGTACAGCTTGACTTCCGGCATTTGCGCCAGCGTCTGGCCGCAACGGTAGGATTCGCTTCCCTCGAGCAGGCCGAGATACCGCTCTTGCAGTTCGCGGGGGCAACTCATCGTGACGGTAGGCACGACCGATCCGTCCGTCCGGCAGACGACCGCGTCGTCGTGTGCCACGACATGCAGGATGCAGCGGTCGTATTTGCTGTCGATGTGGTGCAGGTGCTTGCGCCAGTCCGAAGCGCGCTCGTGGATCGCAACGGGACCGCTGATTTCCGTTCCCTCGAGGGCGATCCGTGCATTCACCGCGTCGATGCCGTCTTCCGGACCGGCCGACCCGGGGTCGATCACTTCGATTCCGGGCGGATCGAGCCGGGTGTACAGACCGTGTGTCCACACAAGTCGCAAAAAGGCTTCGTTCGGGCTGACGGGCATATCGGGCGATTTTGGGGGTGAAAGGGCTACATCAGGCCCAGATCGAGCAGCGTCTCTTCCGACATCATGCTGCGGTCCCAAGGCGGGTCGAACGTCAGCGTGACGTTGACCGACGTGACGCCCTTGACCTTGCCCACCTGCTCGTGAATCTGCTCGAGCAACTGGTCGGCCATCGGACAGTTCGGAGCCGTCAGCGTCATGCGGATATTGGCCTCTCCGCCGGGTTCGACGTCTATTTCGTAGATCAGTCCCAGATCGTACACGTTTACCGGAATTTCCGGGTCGAATACGGTTTTGAGCATCGCCACTATTTTTTCTTCTATTTCAAACTTGGTCATATTCGTATTATTTTAGTTAGGCAAAGATAGTTGAAACCGAAAACAGAAGCAAATTTATTTGCATTATGCTGAGAACAGACTATCTTCTTAAAGCAAAGCTAAAGAAATAAATTGAAACTACAAAGGAACGGGTTTTGAAAAAGCCTGTTATAGATACTCAGCAAACAGATTATTAAAGCCTTTCCCATCAAACATTACTCCCTTTCATTTGCATCCTTTATTGTACAGATGTGAAAGATGCCATCTTTTGCAGCGAAACATGCTTTCTTTTGATGTGAAACATGCCACCTTTTGTAGCAAAAGATGCTATCTTTTGCAATGGTGCTAAGGGAGATGCGGGCGACTTCTTTTAATCCTTTCTCTCAAATCATTCCTTCATCGTTAAAACTATAATATACTCCGTCTGTTACAATAACATGGTCGATGAGGCGGATGTTCATGGTTTGGGCTCCTTTCTGGACAAGTTGCGTCAGGCGTTGGTCGTCTGTACTGGGGCGTGGACTGCCCGAAGGATGGTTGTGTATCAGGGCTATTTGTGTGGCACGCTGCATTAAAGCTTCACGCAGGATACTGCGTACATCAGCAGTAGTCTGGTCGATACCACCTCGGCTGATGCGGGATTTGTCGATGACGCGGGAGGCTTGGTTGAGGAGTAAAACCCAGAACTCTTCGTGTGCTAGGTCGCAGAGAAGCGGGTGGAAGATTTCGTAGATGTCTTTGGAAGAGCGGATGGTGGTGCGTTCCGGACGCTCTTGTAGTTTGCGACGTTTGCCCAGTTCCAGTGCTGCCATGATGGTGATACTTTTGGCAGGACCGAAGCCTTTGAAGCGGGAGAAGTCCTGCACTTCCCATTTACCCAATTGGTTCAGGTCGTTACTGCAGGCGGAAAGTACTCGTTGCATAAGTGATACTGCGCTTTCTTCTGTGTTCCCCGAACCGATAAGGATGGCAAGTAATTCGGCATCGCTTAAGGCTTCTGCACCTTTCAGCATCATCTTTTCCCGCGGGCGGTCTTCTTCCGCCCACTGATTGATAGTTAGTTTTTCCATGTTGATTGTGAATCGCTAATCACTTATAAAAGTTCTTTTTGAAAGCTTCGAATTCATCTTTGCCAAGTATACAGCGGTTCCACCAGGCTCTCCAGAATCCCGTGCCATATCCGATAAGTTGGATAAAGGAGGCGGCAATGGAATAGATGCCGATACGCAGGTTTCGGTTCTGGATGGAAGAATCTGCACATACCAGTAGCGCATATAAAGCGATGGGCGTCAGGCTGTAAAGGCAGAAAGGACTACCAAGTAATAGTATAGCTACTCCCAATGTGAATGCAGCGGGCAAGAGATGAACAACTTTCAAAGACTCCGGATATTTCTTATACAGATTGATACGTGCAATCCCTGAATTATGTACTTGTTTGAAGAACTTCTTTAAGTCTGTGCGACGTTTATGATACACCCATGCGTCAGGAAACAGCCGGCAACGATAACCGCTTTTGAATATGCGGATACTGAAGTCTATATCTTCTCCGAAACGCATTTTAGAGAATCCCCCCAATGCGGCATATACATCTCGCTTGACCCCCATATTGAAGCTGCGTGGATAGAATTTGTCCATTTTCTTTTTTCCTCCCCGGATGCCTCCGGTAGTGAAGAAGGAAGTCATGGAGTAGTTGATAGCTTTCTGTATATCCGTAAAAGACTCATGTGCCCGGTCCGGTCCGCCGAAGGCATCGGCAGGGTTAACCTGCAATTCTTTCTCGATGGCGGCAAGATAGCCTTTGGGCAGGATACAGTCAGAATCTAAAATGATCAGATACTCTCCGGTACTCCGTTCGGCACCATAGTTGCGGGTTTGTCCGGGACCGGAATTGGGTTTGTTATAATAGTGTATGTCCAGTTGCTTCTGGTACCTGTCCACTACTTTCTTGCAGGGGATGGAGGAACCGTCTTCCACAATCACGACTTCAAAGTCTTTGAAACTTTGTTCGGTCAGACTTTGCAAGAGTTCGTCCACTTCATCGGGACGATTATATACAGGAATGATGACGGAGTATCTCATAGGTGTTAGTCTTTTAGTTCGTTTTCTATTTCTTCAATACTGGGTAGGGTACTCTTGAAATCTTTGGGATAAAGCTGACTTAATTCATATTCAGAGATGCCAATAGGTAATATCGTACTTTCTAATGTGTATCGTGCCACAATTTCATTCTTTCCTTTGCACACTAATAACCCGATAGTAGGATTATCACCATCTTTGCGCAGTTCATGATTTACGGCAGATACATAAAATCCTAATTTGCTGATAAATTCAGGCTCAAATTCTCCGGCTTTAAGTTCTATCACTACATATGCTCGTAAACGAATATTGTAGAACAGCATGTCTATCCGGAATTCTTGTCCTCCTACGACGATGGGAACCTGATGTCCCATGTAAGCAAATCCGTTTCCTAACTCTAACAGGAATTTACTGATATTATTGACCAATGCTTCTTCTAATTCTCGTTCTATATATCCTTCTCTTAGGGTAAGGAAGTCAAAGTTGTAAGGATCTTTAGTCAATTCATGTGCCAAATCGCTTTGTAAAGAAGGCAAGCGTAGTGAGAAATTATTAATGGAAGCACCTTCACGCTGATAGAGTCCGCTTTCTATCATGTTGGTCAAGACATTACGACTCCAACCATGCTCAATAATTTTATAGATATAGAATTGAGCCTCTTTCAGGCTTGTACATTTACTGACTATTTTGATATGATGTCCCCATGGAACCTGAAATAGGGCTTCCTGCAATTGCGAAACAACTTGTTTCGTATTTGATTTCTCTTCATTATAAAATGAGTACCACTTTCTTATAAGTTCCAGGTTTCGTTTAGAGAAGCCTTGCATGTCGGGGAATGCTTCTGTTAGATCTGCTGATAACTGATTAAGAAACCCACTTCCCCATTTCGCTTCAGTTTGTTTTTTAATAATGTTCTCTCCCAAATTCCAGTATAATCGTAATAACTCCGTATTTACTTTTACCGCTGCCTTAATCTGACTCTGGCGGATACGCTGTTTCAGTTCGCCTATCCACTCTTTATATTCGTTGTCTGTCTTTATCAGTTTACTCATGGTGCAATTCTATTGCTTATTGCTTACAAAGATAAATCATTCTTTTCCGATAATCTTCCCAATCGTATATTCTTTTGCTCCCCTATAGAAAAAAACTGCCTGCCAGAAGTGTTTAATTCTTCTGACAGGCAGCTTGTATAATCGTAATTATGTAGTCGGGAGATCGGCTTATGCCTTCACACGGCTTACATAAGAACCGTCACGAGTGTCGATTTCAATTGTTTCACCTTCATTGATGAACAGCGGAACGCGCACAGTTGCACCAGACTCTACAGTAGCAGGTTTCAACGTGTTTGTAGCTGTATCACCCTTTACACCCGGTTCGGTATAAGTAACCTTCATCTGAACCTTTATGGGCATATCAGCATAAAGAACAGTTTCTGTAGAAGCGTCAGATACTACTTCCAGTACACTTCCTTCCAGCAGGAAGTCAACACCGTTGATCAAGTCGTGAGCAATGGGGTGTTGGTCAAAAGTTTCCTGGTTCATGAAGATATAATCTTCACCTTCTTTATATAAGAACTGATAAGGACGACGCTCTACACGTACGTCTTCCAGCTTTTCACCGATATTAAAGCGACGCTCCAGCACATAGCCATTCACTACGTCTTTCAGTTTAACACGCATGAAAGTGTTACCTTTTCCCGGCTTTACATGCAGGAAGTCAATACAGAAATACAACTTGCCATCCATACGGATGCAAGTTCCGTTTTTAATGTCTTGGGCATTAATCATACTAATATTTTTTATTTTAGATGTTATATAATTGTCTTCAGTGAGCTTTGCGGGTGCAAAAGTAATGGAAATCAGTAAAAATCGCAAAAAGTTTTGAGAGAAAAAGACTTAACTCTTGGTTATTTTGAAAAAAGTCCCTATTTTTGCAGCCCGATTACGTGAAATAATAACATAAAACAATATACAGTAATGAAAAGAACATTTCAACCCTCTAACAGAAAGAGAAAAAACAAACACGGTTTCCGTGAGAGAATGGCAACTGCGAATGGTCGTCGTGTATTAGCTGCGCGTGTGCTAAAGGCAGAAAGAAACTGACTGTTTCTGACGAATACAACGGAGTAAAAGCATAAGCAAACTCTCTTTGTAATAAAGAATAAGAAAGCCGCAAAGAACTGATAAAGTGCTTTGCGGCTTTTCTATTTGCGCCAATTTGTTTCTTGCTCTATATTATTCTTCTATTTCCTTTCCTGCCTTCTTCCATTCTTCGAAACCTTTATCAAGGTCATAAACCACATAACCTTTCTCACTAAGGATGGCGGCAGCTTTCTTACTGCGTTTGCCACTACGGCAATACAAGGCTACAGGTCTATCTTTTTGCAGGGTTGAATCTGCTATTTCGGCAAAAGTCTTATCAAGCACATTAATGTTGATGCTCTTTGGAATGTGAGATTCTGAATATTCGGCTAAGGTGCGTACATCCAGACGTTGCATTTTAGGATCGGCAATCAGTGTGGAGAAATCTTCCACAGAGACGGACTTAAAGTCTCCTTTCTGCTGACAGGAGAAAAGTGATGAGAAAAACAGGCAAATGCCTGCAATAAAAGAATTCATTTTCATCTTATTAAGGATTATATTCAAATTCGTAAGTCGCTTCTTTGCCAGAATACGTGTTGATGCTGAAATAAACCGTTATCTTATTGATTCCATCCTCAGCATATTGCCGTAATGGGACGGATGCATAAGCACGTTTGGTATAAGCCTGTACATCTCCGCCATCATCATGATAGAGGGATAGGCGTACTGTCCGGGTTCCTGTTTCTATGTCCGTGATGGTTTCATCTTCTATAAAGTGGAACGCATGGCTTTTATTTTGTGATTTGATTTCCAACATTAAGTTCAGATAATCAATGCCCATCCAGATGCTTAATACATTTACCGGATCACGTTTTATTCCATCTTTAAATTTATCCTCGGGTTGTGGAACAGGAGATATTGCTTTCAGTACTGCATACAATTTTGCTCCGGATTCTCCATTGGCAGTTGCTGCCTTGCCATAGTTGCTGACAATGCGGAGGGAAGAATTGGCATCTATACGTGTGTTTGATGCATCTTCCACTACTGCAAGCGTCTCACCTTCATCTGTCAATATGGACTGCAAACTACCGTCGGCACCTGCTTGGGCAGTCAGGAAATCCAGTTTCACAGATGGATAATAGTAGTCGTCATCATCGCTACAGGAAACCAGTACACATAACAGTATAGGCAAAAGCCAGGATAAAGAAACCGGAAATTGTAACTTACCTTTCATTGTTTATTCTATTTCGGATTATCAGTTTGGATAGCCAAATAATTCGTCAACGGATTGGCATACATCAGCAATATTTTTTCACGCAAGAACGGCATATCTTTATTAGGCAATTCGATGCGGGCAAGTTGTTGGTCAATGTAATCCATGAAATGTTTCTTCTCTCCGGCCGTGTATTGACCGGCGAAGGTTTCAGTACCCGATAAAGAATCATGGGCTATGTAATTACCGGGATACAAACGATAATTCGCATGAATATTCCGGTCTATGAGTGCAGCAATTTCTGAGAATAACTCCGGCTTGGGAAGAGAACGGTCTAATTTAGCCAGTTCTCCATTGATGCAGGGAGCCACCTGGAAGTGTACATGTCCCTTTGCGCCGAACAGTCCGGTTTGCATATTCTTCAAGTCATCAGCTTGCGTTTTTTTGTAATCCGGTATATCCCGTTTCAACTGAAACTCCTGTGCTTTCAGGTAATCACAGGGATCGTATTCATATGAAATGGCCAATGGAACAATATTCATTTCAGTCAGACGATCAATAATATCGCCTTCTCCACCCATGGCAAGCATTTTGAGTACACTTTCCTGGGTGCGGTCATTGGAGTCTTTGGCACGTCCTTCACGCTGGGCAATCCAGATGGATTGATTCTTATCCTTAATGGTGTGGTGCATATAGCGTGACATGCGTCCGGAGGATTCCAACATCTGGCGCATGGTCAGGGCGCGTTGTACAATGAAGGATTTGTTGACACGTACGAACTTCTTAATCCAAGGATAGATCAATAGATTATCACCGATGGCGATTTCTACCGTGTCCATGCCTTTGTCTATCAATTCTACTGACAGGAAACCAGAATCAAGAATAATGTCGCGATGGTTAGAGATGTAAGTGTAAGCAGATTCGTGCTCCGGCTGTGCTGTATGGTCTAAAGTCACTCCCTGAGTCGTATCTCGGGAAAACTTTCTCAGAATAACGTAACAGAATGCTTTCTGAAACTCTAATTTTGTCTTGCAAGCACGCATTTTCTGTGCAAGCGCCTCAAAAGGAACTTCTGGAAAGACAGCAGACGCCACCTGCTGGAAAGCCGGATCGGCAATCAATTCCTCGTAAATCTGAGGGAGTTCCTCGTCATGATAAGGGCGGATTTCATCAAATTCCATATTCATAATGATTAACGTTTAGTTGGTTGTGAATAGTGAAGCAGCTGAGTGCCAATCACTAATCATTAACCCTTAGTCACTAAAACTGGTTCTCAATTATATCAGTCATTACATCTTTAATGTCTAAACCTGCGGCACGTACCTGTTGGGGTATAAAACTGGTGGCTGTCATTCCGGGTGTAGTGTTCACTTCCAGCAGGTTGACTTTGTCTCCGGCAGTGATAATATAATCTACGCGGATGATGCCTGAAGCACCCAGAATATCATAGATGGCTGAAGTCAAAGTCTGTATCCGGTGAGTCAAATCGTCGGAGATACGGGCGGGAGTAATTTCAGAAACCTGTCCGTTATACTTGGCGTCGTAGTCGAAGAATTCATTTTCTGTTACTACTTCCGTAATAGGGAATACTACTGAATTCTTTTTTGTCTTATAGCAGCCGCAGGTTACTTCCGTACCTTCCATAAAGGCTTCCACCAGGACTTCCTGTGCCTCATCAAATGCCTTAACAATGGCAGGCTGTATTTGTTCTTTGGTCTTCACCTTTGTTACGCCAAAGCTGGAACCACCCAGGCTGGGCTTGATGAAACAAGGCAAACCAATCTTTTCTATTACATCTTCATCGGAAATAGACTGTCCCCTACGGGTTCCCTGACGGAGTACTAAAGACTCTGCAATGCGCACACCGAATACTTTGAGATATTGGTTGCACGCAAACTTATCGTAAGTAAGTGCGGCTGCCAGCACACCACAACAGGAATAAGGTATATGAAGAAGGTCGAAATAACCTTGTAAACGTCCGTCTTCACCCGGAGTTCCATGAATGGTGATATAGGCAAAGTCAAATGTCACCTTCTTGCCATCTACCTGAAAACTGAAGTCGTTCCGGTCGATGGGAGCTTTGTTGCCGTCAGGAAGTTGCACGTGCCAGTCGAGCCCGTGCATTTCGACGATATATAATGTATACTTCTCCTTATCGATAAAGGAATAGATTCCTTGCGCACTGCGCAGGGAAACCTGAAATTCGGAGGTATCACCTCCGCAAACGATAGCAATCGTGCGTTTCATTCTAAATCTCTGTTACTGATATAGCCTCTCCATTTGTCTATCAGCTGGGTCATGTCGTCGGGCATTTCAGAAGTGAAGTACATTTCCTCACCGGTGGCGGGATGTACAAAGCCCAGCGTCATTGCGTGTAATGCCTGCCGTGGACAAGTATCGAAGCAATTGTTTACAAACTGTTTGTATTTACTAAAATGAGTACCTTTCAGAATTTCGTGTCCGCCATAGCGCTCATCATTAAATAGTACGTGGCCGATGTGTTTCATATGTACACGTATCTGATGGGTACGTCCTGTTTCGAGAATACACTCCACAAGGGTGACGTAACCCAGACGCTCCAGTACCCGGTAATGGGTAACAGCATGTTTACCCTGGTCGTCGGGCAACACGGTCATCTGCATACGGTCTTTGGGATTCCGGCCGATGTTGCCTATAATGGTTCCTTCGTCCTGTTCAACGCTTCCCCATACCAATGCACGATAACGTCGTTTGGTGGTTTTGTTGAAGAACTGTATGCCGAGATTGGTTTTGGCGTCCGGTGTCTTTGCTATAACGAGCAAACCGGAAGTATCTTTGTCAATGCGGTGCACCAGACCGACATGCGGGTCGTTGGCATCGTAATCGGGATGATCTTTCATGTGCCAGGCTATGGCGTTCACCAGAGTTCCGTGGTAGTTACCGTGCCCCGGATGCACAACAAGTCCGGCAGGTTTATTCACTATCATGAGGTGTTTATCCTCATAAACAATATTGAGTGGGATGTCTTCGGGAATGACCTCATTTTCATAGCGTGGACGGTCCATCATAATGGTAATGACGTCCATAGGCTTTACCTTGTAGCTGCTTTTGACAGGCTTGTTGTTAGCCATTACAAAACCTGCTTCTGCTGATTTCTGAATGCGGTTGCGTGAAGCATTTGTCAGACGATCGAAGAGGTATTTGTCTACGCGCATCATTTCCTGTCCCCTGTCCACTACCACACGGAAGTGCTCATAGAGTTGTGCCTCATCACCGACAGGTTCTACGTCGTCCAGGTCATCATCAATCGTTATGTCATCCGGCAATTCTTCTATCATTCCTCGTTTTTTCTATGTGTTATTATGATTGAAAGTCGCTTATTCCCCGAATATTATGTTTAGAACCAAGAGTCATCAGTGGCAGAATCACCGGAAGAAACAGTACCTGTGGTTTCCGTATTCGTAGAATCTGTCTCTTGAGCTAAGGCTCCGCCATCCCCTACTATTAAGGTAAGTGTGGAACCTACGGGAACTTTCTCGCCATTGGTCAATGTACGTCCTTGGTACTTCACACCATATACCCAATCTTTTTCACCGGGTATGTATTGGTTTTCGGATAGCTTGAAACCGGTAGCTAATAAGCGTGCCTGCGCTTGACGCATGGAACTATTATCTGCTACATCGGGAACGATTTGTAAAGGCACATTCAGTGTATTTATTGTCAGATAGATGGTACGTCCTTCTTTTACCTTCTGTCCGGCAGCAGGACTATGTTCGAGGATGCATCCGGCGGGTAAGTTCTTTACGTAGCTGGAGTCGGAAACAATACAGGTCAGCCCTTGGTTGCGGAACATTTTCTCGGCTTCAGTCACTCCCATGCCTTTTACATTGGGCACTACTACCGCTTCGCCGTGACGGGTATATATATCCAGTCCCTTCAAAACTCCAAACAGTACAAGGGCAACCACAACGATCATTGCGATCAGGTTTACCCAGAAAAATTTATTCTGTCGGAAAGAAAAAAACTCTTTTATTGTCATAATCCTTAGCGTTATTTGGGGCAAAGATAATGTAAACCGAAGGCAGTACAAAATAAGCTTGCTTATTTTTAATGTTGAGGTGCAGCTTATCTTTGCTTTTTGAGCAAAAATACAAATTTCGCCTTAGAGTGTAAGACAAACTAAGGCGAAATTTATATAATAGTTCAATGTCCGCTGTCCGGATCACTTTTTAAAGTGACTCGAGTAGTCTTTTCAATACTACTGTAGCCGATATTTCACGGTTGGCGGCTTCGGGGATTACAATGGATTGAGGGCTTTCGATGACATCATCCGTTACAATCATATTACGGCGTACAGGCAGGCAGTGCATGAAGTAGGCGTTGTTGGTTACAGCCATTTGGCGATCACTTACTGTCCATTCGCGGTCTTTACTTAGAATTTGTCCGTAATTATCGCCGGCGTAGGCAGCCCAGTTCTTGGCATAGATGAAGTCTGCACCTTCGAATGCTTTCATCTGATCGTATTCTACGCGGGCATGTCCTACAAATTGCGGGTCGAGTTCGTAGCCTTCGGGATGAGTGATGACGAAATCGTAATCAGTAGCATTCATCCACTCTGCAAATGAGTTAGGCACGGCTTGTGGCAATGGACGCGGATGCGGTGCCCAGGTCATTACTACTTTGGGACGTGCCGTTTTCTTGTATTCTTCAATAGTGATGAGGTCGGCAAAACTTTGCAATGGATGGCGCGTAGCTGCTTCCATTGAAAATATAGGGCGTCCGGAATATTTAATGAACTGGTTTATGATGATTTCGTTGTAATCATCTTCTTTATTCTCGAATCGTGCGAAAGAGCGTACACCGATGATGTCGCAATAGCAACCCATTACGGGGATAGCTTCCAGCAGGTGCTCCGGTTTGTCTCCGTCCATAATGACTCCGCGTTCCGTTTCCAGTTTCCATGCTCCCTGGTTGATGTCCAGTACGATAACATTCATACCCAGGTTTGTTGCAGCTTTCTGCGTGCTGAGGCGGGTACGCAGGCTTGAGTTGAAGAATATCATCATCAACGTCTTGTTTCGTCCTAACTCTACGTATTTGAAACGGTCTTTCTTAATCTCAAATGCTTCATCCAGTGCAGCTTTCAGATTTCCGATGTCCTGCACACAAGTAAACTTCTTCATCTTATATATTTATGATTTATAATTTATGATTTATGTGGCGGCTTTGGCAGATCATACTTATCACTCTAC
>ERZ791618.923-NODE-923-length-11729-cov-7.751328_pt1 | contig 11729 bp, 10 predicted proteins | sample MGYA00510059_ERZ791618 | MGnify/ENA primary metagenome ERZ791618 (study PRJEB30046, sample SAMN00715159) | human gut metagenome | study: EMG produced TPA metagenomics assembly of the A metagenome-wide association study of gut microbiota in type 2...
CACAAATCCGGCTGTCACCAGCTTTTCGATGATGGCAGCTCTGGTGCAGGCGTGCCAAGCCCTTTTCGCTCGGCTTCATCGGGGAATCCTCCTTGCCCGCATTCTCCATGGCCGACAGGAGGGTATCTTCCGTGAATGGTTTTGGGGGCTGTGTGAAATGCTCAGTGACGGAAACCTCCGCACCGTCAAAAGTCTGCCCTTTGGTAAAATCGGGCAGTTTACTGTCGTTTTCACCTTTCGGCTTTTCTTTCAGAGAGAAACGGAAAATGTGGTCAATTTCCCGCCAGCCTTCGGCAAGGATGCGCTTGCCCTTTGCGGTGAAGGAATGGCCGCCGCAGTCAAAAGTTGCTGTGACCGCCTCGTATTCGTAAGGACTTGCCGACGCACACAGCAGCTTGCAGCAGACCAGCAGGAACAAATTGCGCTCGCCCAGAGGCAGAGCCTTGATATCCGCTTTTTCAATCTCCATCGTGGGGATAATGGCGTGGTGGTCGGATACATTCTTATCGGAGATCATGGTCTCCACCAGCGGGAAGAAATTGCTGATCCCGTCAAAGGGCGGCACGTTCGCCGCCAGATGGATGACGCAGGAGGCTGTTTCCGCCATATCTGAGGTCAGATACCGGCTGTCCGTGCGGGGATAGGTCAGCAGCTTCTTTTCGTAGAGGCTCTGGGCGTAGTCAAGGGTCTGCTTCGCCGTGTATCCGAACAGGCGGTTTGCCTCACGCTGCAAGGTGGTAAGATCATAGAGCTTCGGCGGCTGTTCTTTTTTCTGCTCTTTCGTGACAGAGGTACAGGTGACGGCCGCACCCTTGCACATGGCCGCTGCCTGTTCCGCCTCTGCCGGATCGGTGAATTTCTCCGACACTGCTTCGGCTCCGTCCAGCACCAAGCGCAGCAGATGATATTTTTCCTTGTGAAACAGCGTGATCTTCGCGTCACGCTCCGCCAGCATTGCCAGTGTGGGGGTCTGAACACGGCCCACATTCAAGGTGCGGTGATAGAGAACGGAGAAAAGGCGCGTGGCGTTGATCCCAACCATCCAATCCGCTTTCTGGCGGCAGAGGGCAGATTGATACAGGGCTTCATAATCGGCGCCGGGGCGCAGGTCAGAAAAGCCCTCCCGGATAGCGCTGTCCTCCATCGAGGAAATCCAGAGGCGAAGGACCGGCTTGCGGCAGCCGGTCATTTCATACACCAGACGGAAGATCAGTTCCCCTTCACGCCCGGCATCACAGGCATTGACGATGGTATCCACATCGGGGCGGTCCATCAGGGCGCAGAGATTTTCAAAAGCGTCCTCCTTGCCTGGTGCCAGCACATAGCGGAACGGCTCCGGCAGAATGGGAAGATCGTCATAGCGCCATTTCTTGAAACGCTCGTCATAGCCGCCCGCATCCATCGGGGATACCAGGTGTCCAACGCACCAGGATACAAGAAGGCCGCTGCCCTCATAAAAGCCATCGGCCCTGGATGAAGCACCCAGGGCCGATGCGATAGATTTTGCCACACTCGGTTTTTCTGCAATAATCAGTTTACTCATTCTTTTCCTCCGTTTCCTCGTCCTCGGTCAGATATTCTTCTTCATCCTCCAGGTCGAAATCATCCAGATCAGCGGGAACTTTCTTGCCCTGCTTCGGTTTCAGCACCAGGAAATAGACTGCCGCGCCGCCTCCGGCTGCAAGGATCAGCAGCACCGCCAGGATCGCCCCGGTATTGCTTTTCTTTTCGGGTTCCGGATTCTCCGGCTCGGTGGGCTCCGCAGCTTTCTGTTCTGTGCCAACACATTCACTAAGGTTTTTTACGCAGACCGGGCAAGCGGTATTGACCGCTCCGGCCTGGCACTTCTCCGTACAGGTGCAGACAATAGGCGTTTCCGCCTTTTCTCCGTCCTCCGTGAGTGCCATGAGGTCGGCTTCATCCACCTGGTTCAGAAAATGCACGGTTTCCTCGCCCTCGTCGTCACGGTCGATAATGAGATAGAACACATTGCCGTTCTTCGTTTCCACTGTGATAAACTGTTTGCCACTGGTGGTAGGGCTGCCGATATCGTCGATCAGCGAAAGGTTCCCGTCCGGCGTCAGGGCGGCACCGCCATTCAGACCGCCGCCCAGCATCCCCAGCAGATTTTCCAGCGTTTCCGCGTCCAGAGAGAAAGAGCCTTCCCCGGAACCAGCCTCGCCGTCACTTACCGTCATGTAGCCGGAATAGACATAGCCGACTTTCTCTGGCAGGATGACCTTCAGCCAGTCGCCGTCCGTGCCGATCACCTTCACGGTCGTTCCGTTGGGAAGCTGGGTGAAGGCGGTGTAGTCCATTCCCGCGCCCGTGCGGACATTCAGATTGCCGCCGCCCGTGGTGACGGTGCCGGTCTGCCCGGAGTCATTTTCGCCGGAACTGAACTGGATACCGTCCTCGGTGACGGATACCGTGACCTGGCTGCCGGCCAGAGCGGAAAGCAGATCAGAGACATCACCGGCCGTTTCCTGTTCAGCCACGGACTCCGTGCTTTCCTCGCCGCCGCTGGCAAAGGCGGTGACAGAAAAAGCGGCAGTGCTGAGCACCACCGCCAAAAGAGCCGATACCATTTTTGTCATAAAGTTATGCTTCATCCTCGTATCCCTCCGTTTCCTCATTCTCGGTGTTGCCCTCCTGCAGCATACCTTCCGGCAGGGAGATCATACCGCTGGCATAGGCTTTCAGGAAGGCAGTCAGTTCCTTGTTGTCCATCTTCACGGCTTTCACCATGCGGACGATTTCCAGATTTTCTTCCTCCGCAAGCTGGGCCTCCAGCGCACGAAGGCGTTTCTGCTGCTCCGTGATCTTTTCTTTGGTTTTCGCAATGTCATTGCGGATTTTCTGTGTCGTTGCCATAAATCAAATTACCTCCATATCGTTTTTTAGTTGTAGGGCGGTCGTCCGAAAGCGTAAAAGTGGGATTGCCAGTAGCTTGTGTTGATATCTGCATACTGGATGGGGTCGCCGCAATGCAGCATTTTTCCACCGCCCACATAGATGCCCACATGGGAAACGCCCGGCGTATCGTAAGTGCCGACGAAAAAGATCAAGTCGCCGGGTCTTGCGTTGGCAGAGGATACCGGGGTAGAAATATTGTAGAGCCCCTGGGCTCCCAGCCTGCCCGTATTGCAGACGCCGCTTTGCGTCAGCGCCCAGGACACGAAGCCGGAGCAATCAAAAGAAGTGTTCGGATTGCTGCCGCCCCAGACATAGGGATAGCCGATGTACTTCTCCGCCTCGGTAATGAGCGCTGCAAAGGTTTCATCTTCCATTGCGGAAGGCGGAATATCATAGGTGGTGGGTGGTTTGGTGTACTTGTCTACATAGCCGGAGCCGGGGAACAAATCTTCCCGGTTTCCCAGCGTTGCCATATAGACCGCATACAGGGAAAGCGTTTCTTCGTCCATGATGTAGACCGGCACATGGGAAAGATCGAAGTTTTCCAGCTTCACCTTGCAGATATAGTAGTTGTACGGTACTTCCACGTCATAGTCATTTCCCTCGCTGTCTGTCCGTGTCTCCGTCCGATAGCGCACCTCCACTTCCACGGTCTGCGTCAGGATGTACTGCTTTTCAAAGAGCATTTGCAATTCCGCCTGAACCTCGTCGATGGTGAACACCCCTTCATGGAATGCCGTGAGAATGGAAATCAGCACATAAGGGTCATGTTCGATCTCGTCCAGATCAAAACGGTATTCGTCATATCCGGGGTGCAGAGCCTCATAGTGGTCCAGTTCATATTGAAGCTCCTGCTCCAGTTCGCAGTAGGCCGCCTCCGCAGCCAGCATATCCGCATCCTCGGAGAGATAAGAGGAAGTGAACACGCCGCCCACGCCGGAGCCCGCCATCATGGAACAGGAAGATACCCCGCCAAACAGCAGGGCAACACAGGCGCCAATGCCGATCACCAGTAGCACCGCACGGCTATGGTGCTTGATGTAGAGGAAAGTTTCCTTGAAGGCGTCCTTTGCTTTTTGCGCCGCACTTTTCGCCGTGGCTGCGGTATTCTTTGCGGTTTTCTCCGCCTGTCGCAACTCCTTTGCATAGTTCCGCTTGATCCGCTGTTTCTGCAGAAAGCGGGATACCGGGTTAGAAGCCGCCAATGCAGGATCATCATGCAGTGCCTTTTGGTAAAGGTAGTCGGCGTTTGCCTTGACTGAAGCCTGCTCTGCCTTCGTCGCGTCACGCCAGGGCTTTGTGCGGTGATGGTGGACGGCGGCGCGGACTTTGCCTTTTCCGTAGGCAAGCCCGCGTTCCGTCAACACCTCGCCTTTGTGTCCGGCCTCAACACCTACATTTTCCTGTTCCACCTCATGCACCTTCGCATGGGCGGCGTGGACGATCTCATGGACCGGTCGGGAAAGCGGATTGTGCCGCAGGCGTCCATTGGGACGTTTCTCCACTTCTTCAAAGTGAAGCTGCGTTTTGCCTTTTCCGGCTGTCTCGTCAAAAACACGCTCGGTACGGAGAACTTTCTTTGTGGGGATAGCGGCCTTTGCCGCGTCCAGTCTGTCCGCCGCACGGTCGGAACGGTCGATGTACTTTCCAAGTACGGGATCGGCACGTTCTTCCTCGGTAAATTGCAGGCGGGAGGACGGGCGCTGCCTTGCAGCAGAACCATCCCGCACCGCCTGGGTATCAGCCTTTTCCGCCTTTCGTGCGCTTTTCTTCTCATGGTGTTCCGCCGCACGCAGGGCAAGATCAGCCGCAGCGCCAGCGGATTCTTCCGAAGAAGCGGACAGTTCCGTTTCCGGCTCCCGGCTGCTGATATGTTCCACCTCGCCCGTGGCAAGGTTTTCCGATACCGCACCGTCACGGGTCATTTTCTGCGTGATCTTATCGGTTGCTTTCAGTTCCCTCATAGGCAGTCACCTTCCTTTCCATAGGGGCAAAAGTCGCCGCAGGTTCCATTCTCAATCATGGCGATATAGCGGAAAATGGGATATGCCTGGGGCGGGCAGACCGCATTTCCCAAGGTTTTCAGCCGCAGTGCACGGTCATCCATGCGCTCGGTCATGCGGGGGATTCCTTCCGGTTCGGCGGCCCAGAGGATACGTCCGTCCATCCTTTTGGGAAGCCCATGAGCCATTCCACCCAATCCGGGTTCAGCGCCGATGTTTCGGACACCGGCCGTTCCTGGGAGATGATCTGCGCTGAAAGGTTCCCGTCCTTCTTCGCCGGATCGAAGGCCGACGGCTTCAAGGTCGAGCGGAAACCGTCCGACGCCACCGGGGTCAGATAGAACACCGCCGCCGACAGGCTGAGGCTCCAAATCGCCCCGTTTCGGTTCCGCTTGCGGAATATCCCATTGTCCGACAGGAACACATCCAGGCTTGCCGCGTCCCTGGCGGTGTTGTTGTCGGAGGCAAGGGGTGTGGGAAACATCAGCCGCGACGATAAAAGTTCGCTGGCGCTCATGCCATGCGCCGACGCCGCAAGCCGGAAATACGAATGGGAGAACAGCGTATCCCGCTTTTGCCAGGTCAAAGATCGTTTTGTCGAGCCCCATATTGATGAAGCCAGCAACATTTTCCCCAAGCACCCAACGGGGCCGCAGCTCGGTAATAACGCGGCACATTTCTGGCCACAGGTAGCGTTCATCCGCAAAGCCCTTCCGCTTTCCTGCGGTGGAGAAGGGCTGACAGGGAAAGCCGCCTGAGATAACGGTAACTGTTTCAAGTCCTGTTTTTTCAAAAAACGCCTCCTTCGTAAAAGTAGTAATATCCCGGAATCTCGGCACATCCGGCCAGTGCTTTTCCAGAACGGAATAGGGATAGTCTGCCCACTCGCATTGACAGACAGTGCGGAAGCCCGCCGCCTCCGCCGCCAGGTCCAGACCGCCAATGCCGGAAAACAGGCTCACATGGGTTAATTGATTCGCTATTTTGCGTTCACCTCCTGATTTTGGACATAGAAAAACCTCGCTTCGGTTGAAGCGAGGTTTTTCTATGCTATTTACAAGATATATCCAAGTCTTCGCTCCTGAGAAACGATTCCAGACTCTGCCCCATTTAATAGTATGCGATTTATATTGCGTAAGTCTCTATTGTGAACTGTTCGGAATAGTACATCATCGATGCCAGCGTTTGACCTTTTTCCTAAAAAAATCAAATACCTTGGTGTTAACGGAAAGTAAATGCCATTATGGTTGGTTGCCTCTACCAGCAATTTGTGATACACAACAGGGTTGTCTGATGTAATAAATGTTCCTTCGTTTTTGTTCGCAACTCTATACACTACTATGCCAAGGTTGGACAGGGCTGTGCTTAAGAATGTGTCCACAAACCCGTTTTCGCTATATAGCCCTCGGTAAATCTCGGTTAGCCAACAACCACGCATAAAAATATCCGCCATAGTAGCATCACCACATGAGGAAAAGGCTGGTGCTAAAATATCATTCTTTAACCAAGAAAAAATTCCCAACAAATCAAATGATGGATTCCTGCACATCATCAGCGCTAACATATTTAGCATATCTACAATGGTTTGTGTCTTTTGCAGATGCAATTCAATTTGCCCAGTGCCGTCAACATCAGGAAATGATAACAAAAACCGTTTAAGGATATCGCCCCACTGTGCTTCAACATACGAACTAAATCTATCTTCAAGGCAATAGCTTCGGATTCCCCTAATCTCATTGATAATGCTCTTTTTGGATGCAGTCGTACCATCCAGATGATAAAAGTCCCAGCTTTCTAAGTACGGCAAATATCTAAAAATAGCATTTCGGTTTGTGAGCAAATTGCCTTTATAGTATGCTTTCGCCCTTCGTTGCGACAAAATAGTTTTTATTTTCTCAGCAAACTCAATTCGTATTTCACGACAACTTTGAAGAATGAAATCATAACGGAAATCAACAGTATAGGTGTGATTTGAAGATAGTATGCTTTCCTTATTACGACCATCACCGAGAGACAGGTCTGCTTTATCGTAATAATATACTCCCGTAAATGCTTTCTGCGGCTCTTTTTTGGAATATACCGTAGTTTCCCACGATTTAATATATACGCGGGGAACATAATGCTGATTTTTAGTTGCCATTTGACCACCTCCTCAAAAGAGTATATCATTTTTTGCACAGAAAACATAGATAGGAATGAAACTACCTACCAGACAACTATGCCTCTACCATTGCCCCGACCAGGCTGTGATGCAAAATCTACATGGGTCAGCTCAGTCATAGTCGTCCTCGCAGGAATGATCTTCGCAGTGGGCGCAGCCGATGCCGTCCTCCGCCGCTTCCTCCGGGTCATAGGGCGTCAGATGCGCGCGCCGCAGCGTTGCCTCCAGAATGTCATAGCAGGTGACGACCTGATCCTCCGCAAAGCCCCACCTGCGGTACATCCTGCGGATCGCCGGATGCTCGCCGGAGAGATTCTTTTGCAGCCGTGCAAGCTGCCGCTCCGTTTTCACATCCAGAACACGATTGCGGAGGAAGCCGTACTGCGCCAGCAAGTCAAAAAAATCGCCCACCAGCATACGGAAGGAGCTGCCGGAAATGATGTAGGCGGGATTATTGCTGGCAGCGGCACGCTGCTTTTCCCTGACTTTTGCTTCATGCTCTTTCAGCACGGCGGTCAGCGGCGTGAGCTCTGCCGCTTTCAACTCGGAGAGATCGGATCGGTCGCCAAACACCAGATAACGGCCGGGAATGAGCCAGTCGTCAAATTTTTCCTCCGCGATCTCACCATAATGCTTTGACGTCTCGACCAGGTTTGCCATGTCCTCCGCGTCCTTCACCTTCCCGGCGAGAAATGCGAGCTGATGCAGCAGGCCATAAAGATGTACCTCGTCACGGATATGCTTTTCGTAGGTTTCACTGTCGATCACATATTTCATATCTTGTCCCATCCTTTCCTTATCCGGTTTTCTCGTTGTGAGCAACCTCGCTGGGCTTGGTCGTAAGCAGTCTATACAGCTCTGTATCCTTCGGGAACTCGTCCCGGAAGGGCAGAATCACATTCTGGAAGAACAGAAGGCCGCTGCCGGGGTCCGCGTTGGTCACAAAGGCAAGCTGCTCTGCGGAGATGTTCAGCCGCTCCGTCATCAGCTTGCGGTCGCCTGCGGAGAGGTTCAGCAGATAGATAAAATCGCTGTTTTCCAGAATGTTTTCGATCTCCGGCGAGGAAAGCAGATCCTTCGGGTTCTGTGTCGCCCCAGTCGGGACGCCGCCCCACTTTCTGAAACGCTTCCAGACCTCAGCGCTGTATGCTGCCGTCTGTTCCTCCTTCAAGAGCAGATGAAATTCGTCCACGAAATACCAGGTGGCCCGTCCAATGGAGCGGTTCACCGTGACGGTGTTCCACACCGCATCCTGGACAATGAGCATCCCCGGCTTTTTCAGATTCTTGCCGAGGCCCTTGATATCGAAGCAGACAAGGCGGTTTCGGATATCCACGGTGGTGCGGTGGTTGAAGAAGTTGAGAGAGCCGTTTACATACAGGTCAAGTGCTTGCGCCACACGCTCTGCCTCCGGGATGCTCTGCGCCATGAGCGCGTCCAGCAGATTGCCCAGCACGGGCATATTCTCCGGTCGCGGGTCCGCGAAGTACGGCTGATAGATCATCTGCACGGCCCGGTCAATGACGGTTTTCTCGATAGCCTCCAGCCCTGTCTTGCTGCCCATGATAAGCTCACAGAAAGACAGCACGAAATCACTTTTCAGCGCCAGCGGGTTTTCTTCCTCGCTGTAATTGAGGTTGATATCCAGCGGATTTACATAGTCGCGGCTGTTGGACGAGAGCCGGATCACCTGGCCGCCCAGCCGGTTCACCAGCGGAGAATATTCATCCTCCGGGTCACAGATGATGACGTTATCCTTTGTGGTCAGCATGACATAGGTGATCTCCCGTTTGCAGCTCATGGATTTGCCGCTGCCCGGCGTGCCGAACACAAGACCGTTGGGGCAACGGGACTGCTTGCGGTCCAGCAGGATCATGTTGTTGGAGAGGGCGTTGAGGCCGTAATACATGGCACCCCCGCCCATAAAGAGCTCCTGCGTGACGAAGGGGACAAATACCGCCAGCGCCGAAGTGGTGAGGCTCCGTTCGATCTTGATACGGTTGAGGCCCAGCGGCAGCGAAGACATGAGCCCGTCCTCCTGCTGGAAGTCCAGCCGGGTCAGGATGCAGTTGTGCGTCTGGGCGACGCTGGCCGACTGCGAAACGGCGATCTCCAGCTTTTGCTTTGTGGGCGCCAAATGCAGCATGAGGAAGGTCGTATTGAACATTCTCTCGTTGCGGCTCTGCAAATCCTGCAAAAGATTTTTCGCCGCGCCGCCGTAGGTGGAGAGGTCGGAGGGGAGAATATCCAGATCGTAGCCGCTGCGGGCGGCCTTCTTCTGCTCTTGGATCTTCATGGCGTCCAGATCGGTGATCTTGCGTTTGACCATCTTGATCGCCTCGTTCTGGTTGATGCTGCGGACGTGCATGGTGACGAGAAGATTTCCCTCCACATCCATGAAATCCGTGAGGATACGGTCCTGAATCTCCGGAGCCAATATTTGCAGGAAGGATACCGCGCCGTACATTTCGCCCACGCGGAAACGCCGCGTTTCTGCAAACTCGAAGGAGGACGGAGCGATAAAGTCCTTAACGGACAGGCCGCTTGCCGGGAGCCAGTCCCATTCAAAGGCAAACCTTTCGCCCTCCGGATGGAGAAGGCCGTGCAGCAGCGCCAGCCGCTCCTTGCCGTCCAGCACCCTTGCGCCCGCGCCCATGACCTTGAAGCGGTTCAGGGTATCCGCTTCAATGCGGGAAAACCTTGCCCGCGCTGCCGGAAGATTCTCTGCCTCGATGGTCAGCGTGACATATTTGCGCTTCACAAAGCCGTTGTTGCCGCGCTCATACTGCATTTGCAGGATGCCGGAGGCCTCGACGCGCATATCGTCCAGCGCGTCACCCTGGGCGTCCATGCCGAACAGGTTTCCGTTCTTGTCCTCATGGCGGCTGCTCAGTGTCATTTGCACGCCGATGGAGGGATCATAGCCGTTATAGAAGTCGCAGAGGCGTTCAAAGATATCCCTCTGGTCGTCCGGCCCCGCCAGACGGTAGTTGACGTCCTCATAGGTTATGGTCTTGGAGAAAAGCCGGTCGTCCAGCCTGCACAGGCCGTCCGGGTACAGGTTCCGAAATGGGATGCTGTCCTGCACGGTATGGGGCTTGCCGTCGCCCTTCGCCTGCCGGATGATGGTTTCAATTTGTTTTCGCTCTGCCCGCGTGAGCTTACGCTTTGCGGCGGGCTGCGCGTTTTCCGGTTTTGCCGCTCTTTTCAGCAATCGCCCGTACCTCCTTTTCCAGTTTTGCCTGCCGCACTAGGGCGGAATAGGCGTTGTTGGTCTGATAGATGCGCCGCTTCGGGCGGACGAACTTGCATTGGATCAGGTGACCCAGGATCACTTCCAGCGTTTGCCCGTTTTTCTCATAGAGGGCGAACAGGAAGAACGGGAGCATAACAAGGATCATGCACAGCGCCGCCGAGGTCGTACCCATACTGCCCTTGCTCAAAAAGAAAAGCGGCACTCCCACAAGCGCCGCCGATCCGAAACACACAAGCTGCCGCTTCGTCAGGCCAAACAGCATCTTGCTTTTGATTTTTGTCAGGTCCTTCGGGACCGTTACATATGCCAAAATTGATACCTCCTTTAATGCGCTCCGAACAGGCTTTTTGCAAGGCTGCCGGTTTTGAACAGCGTGTAGCACAGCAGCACCGTGTAGCCCATGCACTCCCAGATTGCCACGGTAATATCATCCCCCACGGCGATATTCTGTACCAGCACCGCATAGATGCCGACGCAGACCATAATAAGAAATGCCTGAAAGCCCAGCGCCAGCAGGGACTTCAAGTAGTTCTGCCCCGTATGACCCCATTCCCGGTTGACCATCGTGGCAAACGGGATTGGCCCCACGGATACGGTCAAATACACCTCGATCATTCTTCCGTAGATCACAAGGAAAATGGCAATGGTGAGGATATGCGAACAGAGGCCCACAAAGACGCTCTGAAACCACAGACCCAGCAAAGAACCGATGCTCCAGTCCGCCAGCGTTGTTTCCAGATCACCCACGACGCCGGAAATGTCGATCCCAGCATCGGAGATGATGACGCCTGCGCTCTGATCGACCACGCTCTGCGCCACATCGAACACCGCCATGACGATATTCCAGGTGTTCGTGACGATCAGCACCGCACAGAAGGTTTTGAATATCCATTTCCAGAAAAGCCAGGTGTCAAAATCATGGAGATTATTTTTCTCGACGATCAACTGGATCAGCTCATAGCACATGACGAAGGTGAGGATGATGCCTGCGATGGGAACAATGACTGTGTCGGACAGGCTGCGGATCATGTTGAAGATACCGCCGTTCCAGCCGGAGGGCGTCATGCCGACCTCGCCTGCGATCTCGGCCACCTTCGTATTCACGGTATCAAAGGTCCCGGAAAGGTTTGAGATGATGCCGTCGATCAGCACCTCCTTGAACCATTCCTGGATCGTGTCGATTATCACGGGTGGTCACACCTCCTTTCGGGGGCTCCCGCCGTGAAACGGGGGCCTCCGGGTGGGATGGTCCTGCCGCCGCTCAGCCAAGCAGGCCGGACAGCAGGGGGACAAGGGTCACGCCGATCAGGGCGACGCCGCCGCCCGCGACGAGCTGTTTGACGCCCTGGCTTTTTACTTGTGTGTGATAAAGAAGCAATAGAAGTGTAAAAAA
>ERZ791618.926-NODE-926-length-11683-cov-1.351049_pt1 | contig 11683 bp, 14 predicted proteins | sample MGYA00510059_ERZ791618 | MGnify/ENA primary metagenome ERZ791618 (study PRJEB30046, sample SAMN00715159) | human gut metagenome | study: EMG produced TPA metagenomics assembly of the A metagenome-wide association study of gut microbiota in type 2...
TGCAGGCAGGTCAGATCGTGACTGTTCGTAAGTTGAGAGATGAGAATAGTATGCTGAAACGTCGTGACTTGAAATTGGTTGAAGTCCGTGATGCAGTTCCTGCTACGGCTAACCAGATTCTTCAGGGTATTACTCGTGCCGCTTTGCAGACAAACAGCTTTATGTCTGCCGCATCTTTCCAGGAAACAACTAAAGTGCTGAATGAAGCTGCTATCAATGGAAAAGTGGATCGTCTGGAAGGTTTGAAAGAAAACGTTATCTGCGGTCACTTGATCCCGGCTGGTACAGGTCAGAGAGATTTCGACAAGTTGGTTGTCGGTGCTAAAGATGAGTTCGAACGTATCTTTGCAAATCGTAAGAATGTCGTAGATTTCAATACTATGGACAGAGACGACGAGTAAAATGCGGAATAAATAAAAGAGAAGGGTTACCGATATTCGGTAGCCCTTTTTTATTTTCTGTTATTTGTTTAATAAAATCAGAGTCCTTATATTTGTGTATTATCTTGATAATTAAAATAAATCATATATGAAGAAAGTACTATTTTATTTGTTCACCCTTTTGATCTCGACGAATATTGTTTTTGCTGAACATCTTGATAATGAGATGAATGTGATGTCTTTTAATATTCGCATGAGTACAAAGTCTGACGGGGCTAACTGGTGGGAGTACAGGAAAGACCTGGCTGCCAATGTGATCAAGTTTTATGATGTCGATATGTTTGGTGCGCAAGAAGTCTTGCATAATCAGTTGACGGATTTATTGGACCGTTTGCCGGACTATGGTTATGTCGGGGTGGGGCGTGAAGATGGTAAGACAAAAGTGAGTATTCTCCTATCCTTTACAGAAAGGATCGTTTCTCTGTTGTCAAAAGTGGCAATTTCTGGCTGGCGGAAGATATGAATGCCGTGGGCAAAAAAGGCTGGGATGCCGCTTGTGAGCGTGTTGCAACTTGGGCGATATTCAAAGATAAGAAATCCGGAAAAGAGTTTTTCTTTCTGAACACTCATTTGGATCACATGGGACAGGTTGCTCGTCATGAAGGGGCTTCTTTAGTCTTAAAGCAGGTGAAGTTGCTTTCCAGAAATCTACCGGTGATTGTTACTGGTGACTTTAATGCTGTTCCGACTGATGATCCGATTAAAGTTTTAACGGACGAAAAAGATCCGCGACATTTGACACATGCCCGTACATTGGCTCCTTTGTGCTACGGACCTGAGTGGACTTTCCACGATTATGGGCGTGTTCCTTTGGACGAACGTGTATGGATTGATTATATCTTTGTAAAAGGTAATGTCAAAGTACTTCGTCATGGTGTTTTGGCTGAAAGTCTGGATAACTTATATCCTTCAGACCATTGTCCTGTTATATCGAGAATAATTGTTCAGTAAAGTTATGGGTTCCGTAGATGTATTAAGAGAAATTACGCCGCTTTCACCGGAAGATTGTTTTCTGGTGATGCAGCGACCTAAGCGTAGTTTTTCCTATCCGCTTCATGTGCATCCGGAATTTGAACTGAACTATTTGGAGAATGCTGCTGGCGCGATTCGAATCGTTGGTGATTCGGTGGAGGAGATGGAAGAGCTTGATCTGTTATTGGTTGCAGGTGGAGCCAAGCATGCTTATTCAAATCACAAATGTCTGAGTACGGATATTTTGGAAATAACAATTCAGTTCCATGCCTCTCTTTTTGATAGTTTTATCAACAAGGTCATTTCAAGACTATAAAAGATATGTTTGAGAAAGCCTCGTGCGGTCTTGTCTTTAGCCGTGAAATGATTTTGCGTATTCAACCCGAACTTAAAAAGCTATCGAGTGATAAACCGGATTCGTTTCACAATTTATTACGTTTGATAGAAATACTCAAGACTTTGTCGTTAGATGAAAAGGCACGCAAGTTAAATGCTATCAATACTGTAGAAAACTTTAGCAATATAGATAATGACCGTCTGGATACGATCATGTTGTTTTTGCATGAAAATTATCAGCGTCCGGTTTTATTGTCCGAACTTGCTTCGTTAATAAATATGAGCGAAGCGTCGCTTACTCGGTTTCTGAAAAAGTGGACGGGAAAAACTTTTATCGACAATTTGAATGACATTCGTATAGCTGAAGCGGTTTGCCGACTGATTGACACAATGATACAATAGCAGAAATATGCTATAAATCTGGTTTTAATAACTTATCGAATTTCAATCGGGCTTTTAAGCGACGAAAAGGTAATACTCCTACCGAATATCGTGAAAAATATGCACGTACTCGTTTTAGGATTTAAAACATGATTTTAAACTAATTTGCAAAATAGATGAATTATCTGTGACGGAATAGTATCATATAATGATAAAATAGTATTTGGTGGTTAATTGTATGAGGCATATCTTTGTAACGTTGAATAAACAATGAAATTACTAAGACGAATTGCCTTAGTTTAAGCGTCGAGATTATAGAATATTAAACACAATAAGGTATTTTTTTTACATTGGTCTAAAGAATTGAGAATTAAAAACACAACTGAAAAAGGGCTGCCTGTGAAGGTGGCCCTTTTTATTTGATATTATTCCGATTTTAATATGTATATTTGTCTTGGAATATTTATAATCAAATAATAAGAATATGGAAAATAACAAACCGACAAATGAGATTCAAGTAGAGCTGTCAGAAGAGATGGCTCAGGGAACGTATGCAAATCTGGCAATTATATCACATTCTTCATCCGAGTTCATATTGGATTTTATCCGCGTTGTGCCGGTGCTCCGAAGGCACAGGTGAAAAGTCGCGTCATCCTGACTCCGGACAATGCAAAACGACTGTTGTTTGCTTTGCAAGATAATCTGGCAAAGTTTGAAGAACAAGCAAATGGTAAGACTGCCAAATTTGAAGATTTTGTTCCTCCCATCGGAGGTGTGAAAGGGGAAGCCTGATTCCCGGACAGAAAATAAAAAAGGTCGCTCAACCGGAGCGACCTTTTTTATTTGTAAGTGTGTGATTATCCGAGTCTCTTGTTTATAACGATATGACCGATATAACCCAGAATAATGACTCCTAAACCGGTAAGAAGAATAGTATTTGACAATCCTCCGTTAATTGCCGGTACAGCCAAAATGATAACACCGATAAGGAGTACGATTACCCCCAGATTTTTCAATAATTCGTTCATGGTGATAGATATTTTATATATTATTTTTTTTCTACCGCAAATAAAGCAATAATAACCCGATTGCAAAAATATTTTGGGACAAAAATGATGAAACCATTGAATTTAGCTTTTATATTTGTGAAATAATACAGTTATATATGCTACGGATACTTTATATGCTCTATTTATGGCTGTTTGTGGTTCCTGTTTTTGTGGTATTGACCATACTGACAGCCCTTACGGTTATTGTTGGTTGCCTGTTAGGCGGGGAAAGAATATTTGCTTATTATCCGGGAATGATTTGGTCATGGCTGACTTGCCATTTGGCCCTTTGCCCGGTGAAGGTAAAAGGACGGGAAAATATAGACCGGAAGAAATCGTACGTATTTGTTGCCAATCATCAAGGCGCTTTCGACATATTCCTTATATATGGTTTTTTGGGTGTACCGATCAAGTGGGTGATGAAAGCCGGTATTGCCAAAATCCCGTTTGTGGGAGCTGCTTGCCGGGCTGCAGGTTTTATCTTTGTCGATAATTCGACACCGAAAGCTGCCGCCCGTAGCGTGTTGGAGGCGGAACGTAGCTTGAAGAACGGAGCGTCGGTGGTGGTATTCCCAGAAGGTTCACGTACTTATAACGGAAAGATGATCCGTTTTAAGAAAGGAGCTTACCAGATGGCAGCCGACCAGCATTTACAGATTGTCCCGATCACCTTGAACGGACCTTTTGACGTATTGCCGATCGGTTCGTTGAATGTTCACCGTCACAAGATGGAAATGGTCATTCATCCGCCTATCCCGACCGAAGGGATGGATGCTTCCCATAAAGGATTGCAGCAGATGGCTGACAAAACACAAGACATCATTGCGTCAGCCTTATGGGAGCAATATAAATAATCTATTTCCAGGATTTTAAAATGTCGCGTTTGCAGACACTCAGACTGAACCCGACGTTATCCCCATAGAGTGAACCTGCATCTGCGGCCACAGCTCCTGTGAATTCCCAACCTTGCAGGCGTGGATGGTGATATTTGACTTCCACCTGTCCGGAATTGCTTCTTTTGTTATTCAGAAACGGGGCGTAAGGTTTTCCCCAGCTATTCATGAGTGTGTATCTGAGGCGATAGGAAACCATTGGCGACAGGTCTCCTTCAAATGCCAAATGCCAGGCACGTACACGTGTATTCTTGAAATCTATATCCCCGTTCGTATTGTATTGGGGGGAAGTCAGAAGCGGTGATCCTATACCTTGTCCGAAATAGGAAGAACCGGTTATGTATTCTATATTATTGTAATAATCATCTCCGCCACCACCCGGACCTTGATATTTGTCATGATCGAAGATGATAAAATGGAACGGTCCGCTCTGATTGCGGGTGACCAAATATTCCGTTACAACCTTTTTTAGCCAGGGAAGGCGTGGCAAATCCAACTGTGCTCCCCAAAGTCCGTCTGTCCCGTTCACGAATATCATTCCGGATTTATCTTCGAAATAATGCTGATGATAAGCTGCCAGTTTCCAGTTCGGCATCGTATATTCCAGTTTGAAATCGTACGAACCGAAATGATTGCCAAGCACGTTGACCTGGTCCGACAGAGTTGCATTGTCTCCGCCTTCGCTACCACAAACTACCCGGATAAAATCTTTCAGGGAGTGAGGTTGTACACCTATTCTCGGATTGCTGGATGTTCCACCCCATTGCGCCCAGTGTTGCACGCCGATAATACCGGAAAGCGGGAATTTGTTTTGCGTGTCCTTGATGCGGACGTAAAAAGATTTATGATGCCAAAGGACGTTCTTTATATAGGTTTGTTTTCCATTGGAGAAATCTTCCAGATATTTGGTATCGAAAGACTTGCCTACCGCAAAATCTCCTTTCACCTGCATCCAACCCTTTGTGAGCGGAACGACGGTGAATTCCGGCATACTCAGTTTTATTTCCGGAATCGGGCGTGCGTTGGAGGAGAGAACCATGTCACCGGAACTAAGGGAATGATCCCAAAGCGAATGCCGGTTTTCTTTGCTCCCCACACTCAGAAGCATACTTTTATATCCTAACTCGGCATATATCTGTTGGATATACACATTACGGTAACGGGGTACGACAGCTACAATGTCCAGCCCTGCACTCCAGCGAAATCCCTTTCCAAAATGTTGTTGATGAAAAACTCCAGCGTTGAGATAGCCGTTATTGGCGTCTAGGGGAACTACCCCGTACCGATTGCTCACCATCCAGAACGGAGTTGTCGATCCGCTGCTGGCCGATCCGAAAACTTCGCTTTATATGAGGTTGCATCTTCTGCTTCTTCCGTCTGTGCAAAAGTATTTGCAGCATGGAGAAGAGTGGCAACTGCAATGATTGTCTGTAAGGCTTTCATTCCATATTTATTTTAACCGGACAAAGGTAAGGATTAAAACTTACCGGCCGATATCTCATTTCGAAAAGAAGTATAAGCATTCTGAAAATACAAATATCAGAATAATCAATGTTTATTTTCCCGGCAACCAGTCGAACACTGTGCGATATACATGGTCCGCGAGTCTTTTTCAGAGAGTATCAAGTCATGAATCCCGTTCTGTATCGTGTCGCGTGTAACATAATTGCCTAATTTCTGTCCGTATTTTTGAATATCGTGTATGTCCAGCACGATGTCGGAAGACAGATATTCGTTATTCCATTCTTTTGTTTCCGGGAACGACTTGTTTGACGAAATCACCAGTACCGGACAGTCCAGGCCGATCCCTTTCTGCACTGTTTTCTGCGCTTCTTGTATGGCGTTTATCCATCCGGCTTTTTTCGGATGGCCGTTAATCATCTTCCAGTCCGTATTATATACCCATTCCCCTTTGAATTGTTTGAGCAGACTATGAGCATACGAAGCATCCCCGTATCCTTGTACGGTCAGGTTGGGAAATAGTTTCCCTATACAGGAAACTACAGGGATCACGATTTTTTCCATCATCCATCCGAAATTCCAGTCCAGAAAGGGACTGTTCAATATCAATCCGTCGACAGGAAGTTTACCTTTTTTGCTGTCCAGATAATACGGGGTAATCAATCCACCGGTAGAATGTGCCATCAGCAAATTTTGTCATTCCCCTCTTCCCTAATAATGGCAAGGGCAGTATCGAGGTCTGCAAAATACTCTTTCAAGCTTTTGCAGAAGAAAGGATTCTGGTTCGGCAGTATCGAGCGTCCGTACTTGCGGAGGTCCATAGCATAAAAGTTATAACCGTGGGCATTCACGCTGTCACCCAATTGTTTCTGAAAAAAATAGTCATTGTAGCCATGTATATACAAGATTGCCTGTTTGGTCTCCGGTAACTGTGGCTTCTTGACAAGCGTGCAGACGACTTTCCCCTCGTAGTCATCTGGCATCTGAATGGTCCGGCGCAGATAATTATCGCCCAGTATGTCCGGGACGTATTGAGCGTAAATTGTAGATATGAAGAGCAGTGATAAGATTGTAAAATATAGTTTTCGTGTCATATCGTTTTTAATTTCTTTATTATAACGCATTCGTCCTGATGTTTGTTGCAGATAACCGATTGCAAAGATATCGATTTTTATGAATTCGTATTGGTCGCTCTACCTGTTTTCATTATCAATGACAACACGAAGGTAGGGCTTCGCAACAGGCAGGAATACGTTTTTGGGAATATCGGCGAAGATCGGTGCGGTAACAGGTAGGAAAAGTAGAATATAGATGCCATTATGTTTTGAATATCATTAATTATTGCTTATCTTTACGGGACGATAAAACGATGGGGATTACGATGATGAATGAATTCGAAGTCAGGAGTTACGGGGGGGAGGAATTGGCGGTCCTTTACGGTTCTGATTTGATGCCGGTATCGGCAGGGAAACGGTTGTCCAAATGGGTAGGGGTAAACCCGGAGCTAAAGACAGAGCTACAGGGAAACGATTGGAGGAAAGGGAAGAAGATGTAGACTCCCCCTACAGGTGAGGACGATCGTGCAATATCCGGGTGAGCCTTGAAATAAGGGACTTCTGTGTACGAAACAAGGGACTTTGACGTGTCAAACCAAGAAGTTCGGGAGGTAAAAGACCGGACTTCCGGATGCGAAAGAAGGGATTTTTCTCGTTCCTGTCGTGTCTTTGCCGGTTTAAAGAGGGGCAAGGAAATGAGCTTATATATATATTAATATATTTATTTTAAGATGTAGGATTGAACCACAATGAACGGAAAACCTCTGTAAGCTACTTGTAATGAGTTGTTTATATTGTGCTATTGACTGCACCGTTTTTATTTGGAGGTAAAATGTTTGGTTTAAACAGGCTCTAAGATGTTGTTTTTGAGATATAATTATTTCGGCTATCGGATAAAAAGATAATTTTGTAGCTCAGTGTGATGTTGTTGTCGCATTGAGCTAACTTTAAATTCGGACATTTATGAAATCAAGTCTTCTTATTTCCCTTTGTTTGGTATTTCTTTGTTCTTGTCAGGAACTCCCGATAGAAGAATATGCCGTGATTCCCCAACCGGCGGAAATTGCCTACACTTCCGGGTTTGTCAAATTGAAGAGCCAGCCCGTTGTCGCCTATCCTTCGGAGCTGGCGAATGAAGCGCAACTCCTTCAATCCTATCTGTCTTCCGACTTTTCAGTCGGAGCCGTATTGAATGAAGGTGGCGGGAAGGCGGATATAACCTTACAGTTGGACCCGACTGTTTTGCCGGATAAAAAGGAAGGCTATGTTTTGGACGCAATATCCGGGAGTCGCATCTTTTACAGATGCGTGGATTGAAACCACTCTTCAAAGGCGCGTTTGAACGTGTCTTTAATGTCGCATCCTTTACGGGGACAACTATTTATAATATTTTTTGCAAGAAGATTACAGGATAAAATATTTGTTTGTTAGAAAATAAAATATATCTTTGTTGAACAGAGTTATAAAGATACCTTATTACTCAAAGCATAAACACCTTATATTACGTTAACCTAAACATATGATATATACAAATAAAGAATACTGTCTTGAGGTTAAAGGAAGCATGGCCTGCTTTACCCGTCCGGAGATGAAAGTCGAAAGAGTTAGCTACGACATAATAACGCCATCTGCTGCCCGAGCTATTTTCGAATCTATATTTTGGAAACCAGCCATACAATGGAATATTACTCGAATAGAAGTATTAAATCCAATCAGATGGTTTCCATGAAAAGAAATGAGATTGGAAGTTTAATGAGCCCCCGTCATCCGGATTATTCATCGAAGATAATCGGCAACAAAAATCCAGTTTGTTACTAAAAGATGTTTGCTATAGAATTTTTGCAGAGTTGGAATTTATACCTATAAGAAATAGAGCGAAAGAAGATATGTTGAAAGTGCCATCAAAGTCCTCTGACGAAAATCCAGGCAAATATAATGCTATGTTCGAACGTAGAGCTAAAAAGGGGCAATGTTTCAATCAACCCTATTTAGGTTGCCGTGAGTTCTCCGCAGATTTCACATACATCGAAAATCCGGTAAAAGGAAACGGAATACCCGAAGATCGTGATTTTGGATATATGCTATATGATATGGATTTCACAAACGAAAAAGATCCAAAGCCAATGTTCTTCAGGGCTATAATGAAACAAGGAGTCTTGATCGTTCCATCCATTAACAGTGAGGAGGTACGCCGATGATTTTGCAAGCATTATACGAATACTACCAGCGTAAAGCTGCTGATCCGGGGAGTACTATTGCTCCCCATGGATTAGAATGGAAAGAAATACCTTATCTTATTCTGATAGATAAAAAAGGGAATTTTTTAGAACTACAGGATACCACCGAGGGGGTAGGAAAACAGAAACGAGCAAAAAAATACCTGGTCGTCAAAAGTAAAGGACGTACCGGCAGCAACAGTTGGCAAACGGCAAATGTATTTTGGGACCATTTCGGATATGTGTTAGCCCAACCTAAAAATACGGATGATAAAGGAATGCCAAAAGCACTGGACGATGCCGCTAAACAAAATAAAACCTTTGTTCAGGAGGTCAGGCGGCTTGCCGAAATGTATCCTTCCAATGAAGAGATTCAAGCAGTAGCCAAATTTTACGATAATCCTGATAATCTTCAACGTATAAAAATGGACCCTTTATGGGAAGAATGTATCAAAAAAGACGGGACAAACATCTCTTTAAAGTAGCAGGAAACAATACTATCGTGGCTGCAAATCCGGATGTAACATCATCTATAGAAGACTGTTCAGACAAAGATGAACCTACAGGGATATGCCTCATCACCGGAAAAAAGGCTCCGATAGCCATACTCAATAGTGCCATAGCCATACCCGGGGGTAAGAGCGGAGCTAAACTGGTTGGCTTTCAAAAGAAATCGGGTTACGATTCTTATTATAAAGAGCAAGGTATGAACGCACCCATTTCAAAAGAAGCGGAAGCTGCTTATACCACAGCTTTAAATTCTTTATTGGGAAAAGATTCCTCTAACAAATATCGCTTGCATGACACATCCGTTGTTTTCTGGTCTCAGAAACCGACAAAGTTGGAGCAATGTTTCTGTTTCATATTTACATCTCCTCCCAAAGATGATCCGGATAAAAACACGGAAGTTATCAGAGACTTCTTGAAGTCCCCGTTCTCGGGAGTATTGAATGACGAGGACAAAACTCCCTTTTACGTGTTAGGTTTATCTCCTAATGCCGCCCGTATCTCCGTTAGATTCTGGCGACAAGGAACAGTAGGCGAATTTGCCAGTCACATCAGACAACATTTTAAGGACTTGGAAATCATTAAAAGCAAGAATCAAAGAGCCTATTTTTCTTTATTCAACTTACTGACCCAAGTTGCTTCCTTAAATAAAATGGAAAATCTGCCTCCCTGCTTAGCCAGCGATTTAAGTCAAAGCATATGGGATAACCAACCCTACCCGACCACATTGCAGATGCAATGTCTGATACGAATCAAAGCAGACCGGAATATAACGTCGATAAGAGCCGCTATACTCAAAGCCTACTTAAATAGAAAATTCAGAAATCATAATAATCCACCTAAAGAAATTCAAATGGCATTAGATTTAGAAAATAAAAACCAAGCGTACTTATGTGGCCGCTTGTTTGCTATCCTTGAAAAGATCCAGAGTGATGCTATCCCAGGAGCAAATTCTACGATCAAAGAGCGTTACTACGGTGCAGCGTCGACAACCCCGACAACTGTATTCGGCCGCTTGTTGTCTTTATCCAGACATCACCTTGCAAAATTTGATACCGGGAAATCTGTTTATTATGAAAAATTATTGCAAAGTGTTATCACCAACCTGGATAGTAACGGATTACCTAAATATTTATCGATGGACGACCAATCGCGTTTCGCAATCGGTTATTACCATCAAAGAGAAGATTTATATAAAACAACAACAGATAAAGAAAAAAATTAATACTATACAAATATGGAAACAGCAATAAACAATCGTTACGACTTCATTTATTTATTTGATGTACAGGATGGTAATCCGAACGGTGATCCCGATGCCGGAAATTTACCCAGAGTTGATCCGGAAACAGGTGAAGGCCTGGTTTCCGATGTCTGTCTGAAGCGTAAAGTCCGGAACTTTGTTCAAATAGTAAAAGGAGGAGAAAGACTGTATGATATATTCATTAAAGAGAAAGCGGTATTGAATAATCTGATCGCAGACGCTCATAAACAGGAAGGGGTTAAAGATATAAAAGAGAAAGGAGATAAAACAGAGGCTGCTCGGCAATGGATGTGCAGAAACTTTTATGACATAAGGACATTTGGAGCCGTACTAAGTACAGGCGAAAATGCCGGACAGGTTCGTGGCCCTATCCAATTTACTTTTGCCCGTTCCATCAGTCCGATTGTTACTGCCGAACATAGTATAACCCGTATGGCTGTGGCTACGGAGGATGAGGCTAAAAAACAGAGTGGAGATAACCGCACTATGGGACGTAAATTTACAGTTCCTTACGGACTATATAAAGCTAACGGATTTATTTCCGCTCATTTAGCCGCACAAACCGGATTCAATGAAGATGACCTGAACTTATTCTGGGATTCATTGAAAAACATGTTCGATCACGACCATTCAGCAGCCAGAGGAATGATGAATGCCCGCAAATTGATCGTATTCAAACACAGTACAGCATTAGGTAATGCTTCAGCTCATTCTTTATTCGGTTTAGTGAAGGTTCAACTTAAGGATGACCAACGCCCACCCCGTTCGTTCGACGATTATATTGTTACCATCGACAAGGATAAACTACCGGAAGGTGTAGAAGTTCTGGACATGATATGATAGAATACGGAGATGAGGACCTGTTGATGCTTTCCGGAATCCAACACATAACTTTCTGTAAACGTCAATGGGCCCTTATACATATCGAACAACAGTGGGCGGAAAACAACCTCACTATTGAAGGAAACTGGATGCATCAAAAAGTAGATGATCCAACCTTGATGAACCGTAATAAAGGCATAGTTACATTAAGGTCTGTTACGCTTGTCTCCAGACGGCTGGGACTTTATGGAATCTCTGATGTAGTAGAGATGGTTGCTTCCTCCTTT
>ERZ791618.927-NODE-927-length-11680-cov-1.685505_pt1 | contig 11680 bp, 11 predicted proteins | sample MGYA00510059_ERZ791618 | MGnify/ENA primary metagenome ERZ791618 (study PRJEB30046, sample SAMN00715159) | human gut metagenome | study: EMG produced TPA metagenomics assembly of the A metagenome-wide association study of gut microbiota in type 2...
ACCGAAGAAGAACGAGCCGGAGTGGTTGCTGGAGTTCCGATTGAAAGCGTACCGCCACTGGCTGACGCTGGAAATGCCCACATGGGCACATCTCCGTATTCCGGAGATTGATTATCAGGCTATTTCTTACTATGCTGATCCTACTAAGAAAAAGGAAGGGCCGAAGAGCATGGATGAGGTTGATCCTGAACTAATAAAGACCTTCAATAAGTTGGGAATTCCTTTGGAAGAACAAATGGCCTTGAGTGGAATGGCGGTTGATGCCGTAATGGACTCGGTTTCAGTAAAGACTACCTTCAAGGAAACATTAATGGAAAAAGGAATTATTTTCTGTTCGTTCAGCGAAGCGGTGCGTGAACATCCGGACTTGGTGAAGAAGTACCTTGGTTCGGTAGTCGGTTACCGTGATAATTTCTTTGCCGCATTGAACTCAGCTGTATTCTCCGACGGTTCTTTTGTGTATATTCCGAAGGGGGTGCGTTGTCCTATGGAGCTTTCTACTTATTTCCGTATCAATGCCCGTAACACGGGACAATTTGAACGTACGCTGATTGTGGCGGATGATGATTCGTATGTATCTTATCTGGAAGGATGTACGGCTCCATGCGGGATGAGAATCAACTGCACGCTGCTATTGTAGAGATTATCGTGCATGACCGTGCAGAAGTGAAATACAGTAGGTTCAGAATTGGTATCCGGGAGATGCCGAAGGTAAAGGCGGTGTATACAATTTTGTGACGAAGCGAGGTAACTGCAAAGGAGTGGATAGTAAACTTTCCTGGACACAAGTGGAAACCGGTTCGGCGATTACCTGGAAATATCCTTCCTGTATCCTGACAGGTGATAATTCGACAGCAGAATTTTATTCTGTGGCTGTGACTAATAACTATCAGCAGGCGGATACAGGTACGAAGATGATTCATCTCGGTAAGAATACACGTAGTACAATTGTCAGCAAAGGTATTTCTGCCGGTCACAGCGAGAATTCGTATCGCGGACTGGTCCGTGTAGCGGAGAAAGCGGATAACGCCCGTAATTCAGCCAGTGTGACTCTTTGTTGTTGGGAGATAAGTGTGGTGCACATACTTTCCCATATATGGATATTCATAATGAGACAGCGGTAGTGGAACATGAAGCTACGACAAGCAAGATCAGTGAAGACCAGATTTTCTATTGCAACCAGCGCGGTATTCCGACAGAGGACGCTATCGGACTGATTGTGAACGGATATGCGAAAGAAGTATTGAATAAACTTCCAATGGAATTTGCGGTAGAAGCACAGAAGTTGCTTACTATCTCCTTGGAAGGAAGTGTAGGATAAAAAATAAAAGTGATTATGTTAGAAATAAAAGACCTGCATGCCAGCATTAATGGCAAAGAGATATTGAAAGGCATTAACCTGACGGTGAAACCGGGCGAAGTACATGCAATTATGGGACCGAATGGTTCCGGTAAGAGTACTTTGTCGTCGGTACTGGTGGGGAATCCGGCTTTTGAGGTAACGAAAGGTTCAATCACTTTTTATGGAAAGAATCTGTTGGAGTTGAGTCCGGAAGATCGTAGCCATGAAGGTATTTTCCTTAGTTTCCAGTATCCGGTGGAGATTCCGGGAGTGAGTATCGTAAACTTTATGCGTGCTGCCGTAAACGAACAACGCAAATACAAAGGTCTGCCTGCGCTGACTGCCAGCGAGTTCCTGAAACTGATGCGTGAGAAACGTGCGGTGGTTGAATTGGATAACAAATTGGCTAACCGTTCGGTAAACGAAGGTTTCTCCGGTGGTGAAAAGAAACGGAACGAGATTTTCCAAATGGCGATGTTGGAACCACGTTTAAGCATTCTTGACGAGACGGACTCCGGTCTGGATATAGATGCTCTTCGTATCGTTGCGGAAGGAGTGAACAAATTGAAAACTCCCGAAACAAGCACAATTGTTATCACTCACTATCAACGTCTGCTTGATTATATCAAACCGGATATCGTGCATGTCTTTATAAAGGTCGTATCGTGAAAACTGCCGGACCGGAACTTGCTCTTGAACTGGAAGAAAAAGGATATGATTGGATAAAGAAAGAAGTAGGAGAATGACGATGAATGCGGAACAACAATATATAGAACTCTTCTCGCAGACGGAAGCTATGATCTGCAAACATAGCGCTGAAGTGCTGAATGCGCCTCGTGCTGCTGCCTTTGCCGATTTTGAGCGAATCGGATTCCCGACCCGCAAATGGAGAAGTACAAATATACGGATGTAAGCAAGTATTTTGAACCGGACTTTGGTTTGAACCTGAATCGCCTGGCTATTCCGGTCAATCCGTATGAAGTGTTCAAGTGCGATGTGCCGAATATGAGCACTGCCCTGTATTTTGTGGTGAATGACGCTTTCTATGACAAGGCCCTTCCCAAAAGTCATTTGCCGGAAGGCGTGATATTTGGCAGCTTGAAAGGGTGGCCAGGCAACATCCCGAATTGGTGAAGAAGTATTACGGCAAACTGGCGGATACTTCAAAAGATGGTGTGACCGCCTTTAATACGACTTTTGCGCAAGATGGCGTAATTTTCTATGTGCCGAAGAATGTAGTAGTGGAAAAACCTATCCAGTTGGTGAATATTCTTCGTGCAGATGTCAATTTCATGTGAACCGCCGTGTGTTGATTATTCTGGAAGATGGTGCACAAGCCCGTCTGCTGATTTGTGATCATGCTATGGATAATGTGAACTTCCTTGCAACACAGGTAATAGAAGTCTTTGCAGGAGAGAATACGGTGTTTGATTTGTATGAGTTGGAAGAAACACATACAAGTACTGTCCGTATTAGTAATTTATATGTAAAGCAGGAAGCAAACAGTAACGTTTTGCTGAATGGTATGACTTTGCATAATGGCACTACCCGTAATACTACGGAGGTATTGCTGGCAGGAGAAGGAGCTGAAATTAATCTTTGCGGAATGGCGATTGCTGATAAGAACCAGCATATAGATAATAATACAAGTATTGATCACGCGGTTCCGAATTGTACAAGTAATGAATTATTCAAATATGTACTCGATGATCAGTCGATAGGTGCATTTGCCGGATTAGTGCTGGTACGTCCTGACGCCCAACATACAAATTCTCAACAGACAAACCGTAATCTTTGCGCTACACGTGATGCTAGAATGTACACGCAGCCGCAGTTGGAGATTTATGCGGACGATGTGAAATGTTCGCATGGAGCAACGGTGGGACAGCTTGATGAGAATGCATTGTTTTATATGCGTTCCCGTGGAATCAACGAGAAAGAAGCTCGTCTGCTTCTGATGTTTGCGTTTGTCAACGAAGTGATTGATACCATTCGTCTGGATGCGCTGAAAGATCGCTTGCATCTGTTGGTTGAGAAACGTTTCCGTGGTGAGTTGAACAGATGTCAGGGTTGTGCGATTTGTAAATGAGTAATAGCGAATAAACATGGATATTCAAAAGATACGTGAGGATTTCCCGATATTGAGCCGTACGGTTTACGGTAAGCCATTGGTTTATTTCGATAATGGTGCAACGACTCAGAAACCCCGTCTGGTGGTTGATGCATTGGTAGATGAGTATTATTCCGTCAATGCAAATGTGCATCGCGGAGTGCATTATCTTTCACAGCAGGCTACGGAACTGCACGAAGCCTCTCGTGAAACGGTACGTCAGTTTATCAATGCCCGCAGCACGAGTGAAGTGGTGTTCACACGGGGAACAACAGAAAGCATAAACTTGCTTGTTTCCAGTTTTGGTGACGAGTTTATGCAAGAAGGGGATGAGGTGATCCTTTCTGTAATGGAACATCATAGTAATATTGTCCCCTGGCAACTTCTGGCTGCTCGTAAAGGTATTGCAATCAAAGTGATTCCGATGAACGACAAAGGCGAACTGTTGTTGGACGAATACGAAAAATTATTCTCCGAACGCACGAAGATTGTCAGTGTGGTGCATGTGTCGAACGTATTGGGTACGGTGAATCCGGTGAAGGAAATGATTGCAACAGCACATGCTCACGGTGTACCCTGTCTGATTGATGCAGCTCAGTCTATCCCTCACATGAAAGTGGACGTACAGGATTTGGATGCCGATTTTCTCGTGTTCTCCGCTCATAAAATATATGGTCCGACAGGTGTCGGCGTACTTTATGGAAAGGAAGAATGGCTGGACCGCCTTCCGCCTTACCAGGGAGGAGGAGAGATGATTCAGCATGTCTCTTTTGAAAAAACGACTTTCAATGAACTTCCTTTCAAGTTTGAAGCCGGTACACCTGACTATATCGGAACTACCGGACTGGCGAAAGCACTCGATTATGTGAATGGTATCGGTCTGGAGCAAATAGCCGCCCATGAGCATGAACTGACAACTTATGCTCTGCAACGTCTGAAAGAAATTCCTACTATGCGTATATTCGGTGAAGCTGCTGACCATGGAGCGGTGATATCCTTCCTTGTCGGCGACATTCATCATTTCGATCTCGGAACTTTACTCGACCGCTTAGGTATTGCCGTCCGTACAGGACATCATTGTGCCCAACCTTTGATGCAACGCCTTGGCATAGAGGGGACAGTGCGGGCTTCGTTTGCCATGTACAATACGAAATCGGAAATTGATATATTGGTGGCCGGGATTGAACGTGTCAGCAAGATGTTTTAAAGATATGAATCGCTATTTCTGTGGAATAGCGATTTTTTTATTCTTTAACTAAAAAAAGAATACCCAAAGTGCAGTGATTTGAGTTTTCTTGCGTCTAATGAGTAAAGAAACAAATATTCATGGAATATCTGGAGGGTCGTGAGACCATGCTTATATTATAAATTCTCTCTCTTTAACATTAATGGCAGCTATATCGTAAATAAATTACGGTATAGCTGCAACTTTTTTAGGACGGTTTACGTCTAATATATAGAATTGCAAATAACTTAAAGAGAAAAAGACAATGTTAATAACAACAACTCCCATTATTGAGGGAAAACGAATAGTGAAATATTATGGAATCGTTTCCGGAGAAACAATCATAGGTGCCAATGTGTTTCGTGACTTGTTTGCAAGTATCCGCGATATTGTAGGAGGGCGTTCCGGAGCGTACGAAGAAGTATTGCGCAAAGCTAAAGATACCGCTTTGCAGGAAATGCAGGCACAAGCTGCTCAGTTAGGAGCAAATGCCGTGATAGGTGTTGATTTGGATTACGAGACAGTAGGAGGTAGTGGCAGTATGCTAATGGTGACTGCTAACGGTACAGCCGTAAAGATTGAGGATGACTGAGATAGGTGGCATTGAAATTATAAATCATTATTCATTCCGAATAAGCAGAATGAATAATGATTTATTTAAGGCTCTAATGAGGCATTTTGAATGAAGCTAGTTCCGGTTCGATATGTTCCTGCTTCATAATATCCTCCATTCTTTTCACGATTTCCGGGTGGTATCTGGCAACATCTGTCTGTTCTCTGGGATCAGAATCCAGATCATATAATTGAATTTTCCTGTTTCCTTTAAAAATATTCAATACAATACCCTTCCATTTGCCCATTCGGACAGCTTTTTGGCCTCCGCTATCGGGAAATTCCCAATATAAGAAATCATGTTTATTCTGTTTTTTGTCTAGTAATTCCGGCAAAAAGCTGATTCCGTCCGTAGTCGGGCATTCTACTTTTGCAATCTCACAGAAAGTAGGCATAATGTCCCAAAAGGCACAGATGAGATCACTTTTACTACCGGCTTTTATCTTTTTAGGCCAACTGGCAATCATCGGAACACGAATGCCTCCTTCGCGGAGCGATGCTTTGCCCCAGCCCCATTCACTTTTGAATGGTTTAGCACTATCGAAAAAGAAAGAATCGCTTCCGCCATTGAAAGTCGGCCCGTTGTCACTGGTAAAAATGATGATGGTATTGTCATAGATTCCCAGTTCTTTAAGTTTATTAATAAGTCCCCCGATCTGTTCATCCCAGTAGCTGATCATGGCAGCATAGGTTGCGCGAGGATAACGGCAGGGAAAATAATCTTTATTGCCTGGGTGTGGGTTTTTTCGGTTATTGCCTGTGTATGGTTTTTCATCTCCAAACTTGTTCACATAATGCTTTACCCATTTTTCCGGTGCTTGTAAGGGAACATGGGGAAGGGGCGTCGTCCAGAATAAGACGAAAGGGTTATCTTTAGTAAGGTCGATAAAGTTGAGTATTTCTTTGTACATCAGGTCCGGTGCATACTCATTGAGAGTATATTTCGCATAGCTTTTTTCTTCGTATGGGTCTGCACCTTTATCCAGTTTGGTGTGGGGGACTACCAATGGATTATTCAGATATTCCCGATGTTCGTTTCTATATAAAAATGGAGGGTAGTAGGTATGAGCTTCTCTTTGGCAATTATATCCGTAGAAAAAGTCAAATCCCATTTTGTTTGGGGTACTGGCAGAACCGGGATACCCCAATCCCCATTTTCCGATACAGGCCGTTGTGTAGCCGGCTTGCTTCATGACTGCCGGAATCATTACCGTTTCTGCCGGAACGGGGCGTTGGCCTTCCAGGGTCGAATCAGCTAATACAGCTTTATGATTCCAAACATCTCCACGTGAAGCCATTTCGTCATTCCCCCGTATATAGGCGTGCCCGGTATGTAATCCGGTAAAGAGGACACAGCGCGATGGAGCTGACACTGCTGTCCCGGAGTAATGGTTGCTGAATGTCATTCCTTCTTGTGATAACCGGTCGATATTAGGAGTTTCAATTAACTGCTGGCCATAACAACCTAATTCCGATATACCCAGATCATCTGCAAGAATATAGATAATATTGGGCTTTTTCTTATTAGCTCCATTCTCTTCCGCAAAGGAAGAGAGTGGAGCTAATAGAGCAAGTCCAATCATAAGTTGATTGTTCTTCATGGTGAATATTAATAGAATGGATTTTGAATGATTTGCGGAGTCTTTTCCAGTTCACTGGCACTGATTGGCAACAGATATTGTGATTTATAGAAATGATTCGTTAATGTCATGTTGGGTTGTGGAGCTTTAAAGAATTCCTCTACACTGGCTCCTTCAATATTCCAGCACAAGAAAGGTTCATCCAGTTTTTCCGCTATTTTCCAACGTCTCAAATCCCAAAAACGTTGTCCTTCCAGATAGAATTCTATTTGTCGTTCCTGGCGGACAAATTGGCGTAAAGTTTCCTGTTCATTTTCTTTTCCTTTCCATTCATCATTTGCATATTTCTGAATAGACTCATCTACTCCCGGGATGCCTGCGCGTTTCCTTACTTTATCCATATATTCTTTAGCGATCTTGAGATTATTGCTTCCCCCAATCTCGATCAAGGCTTCGGCATAATTCAAGTACAGTTCCGCCAGCCGGAATGTGGGGAATGGATATTTGATAATGGCATTAGTAAATCCGGGATGTGTGAATTTCTTGTTAAGATATCCTGTTACCGAATAGTGCACCGTCATATCTTTTTTGAAACCATGTGCTCCATTGAACAACATTCTTAATCCGCCGGGTACATAAGATTTGTTCAAAGGAAGTGCTTCTGCATTATATCGTGCTATTTCGTAGTTACCGTTATGGAATCCTATCCATGAATAGAAACGTGGTTCACGGTTAAAATGTAGTTTGATAGAGCGGTCATTCGGTCTGTCTTCATAATTATTCCCGTCAAAGTTTGCAGGTAGATAAGCTATTTGATAACGGTTAGGATAGTCATAGGTCTTGTCTTTATCGATAGGTAATCCATGCTCTGTATAAAAGAGTTCGACCATCTGCAAGGTAGGTGCAGTAGAGTTAGTCTGCGTGTACGGGATCTGTTTTGTCTGTCTGACTGACGAACGAATTTGTACACCGTATGTTGATTCGCCTCGATTATCTCCCCAGATGATTTCACATAGGTTCTGGTTGTCAATCGTACAATATCTGACTCTGCGCTGAGCTTTTCCGCTTTCGGTCTGGTCTGTGAATCCCGGTTTTTCTTGGGTTGGAGCTCCGGCTTCAACATCTCCGTATAGTTTGTAGCCTGCTTTTTCCGCATTCTGAATAGCATCCAATGTCACTTCCGCACACTTCTCCCATTTCTTGACGTCGTATGTCTGTGAAATTAGATGTTTCCCATTTTCGTCAACGAAGTTACTGTAAAACTCACTGTTTCCGTTGAATAAAGGTGAGGCAGCGTATAAGTGTACACGGGAGCGGAGAGCGCGTGCTACATGTTTGGTTGCCCGTCCGAAATACATCGGATTATGAGCTTCAACCAGCCCCGGCATTGCTTCATCAAGCATTTGATCAATAAAAGCTACTACTTCATCGTAAGAACTTCGTGCCGGTAATTCGGATAATTTGGTATCCAAATCATATTTCTTCCTGATGATGAGAGTGGGACCGAATGCCTGCAAAGACAGAAATGATAATAAGCAATTAGAAACTTAGCTTCTGCTCTATATATTTCCCTATCGGCTTCAGTATAAACTTGGGCTTTATCCAGAATATCCAGAAATTCATAGCATTGGCGGACCCCTTTCCATGTCGGCCACCAACGGTGGGAAACGATTGAATTGTTAGTCGGGTTATAAAGCCCCATTGTGAACAACTGTTCCGGTTCGTTGGCTTTATAATAAGTAGTTACTTCTCCTCCGGTCAGTAATGCTGTCGGATACCAGCTTTGGTACGGCTGTGAATCTTGAGAAGTGCGGTTCATCGGCATATAAGTATAACACGAATAGAGAAATCCTTCGGTTTTGGACGGAGTGTTGTAAGAGTCTTCCAGTTTGGCACGTTCATCCGGCATTATATCCAGATAATTGCATCCGCTTGTTAAGATGCATAATACAATGATGTAAATATATCTCAGTTTCATATTTTATTATATATTTATCAGTTAATAGTCATCTGAAAACCAACATTAAATGTTCTTTGAGTAGGATAGGACATACCGGAGCCACCTCCCATTTCTGGATCCCATAATTTGAATTTAGAGAATGTTAGCAGGTTGTTGCCGCTGACATAAATTCTCATATTCTTGAAACTATATCCTATTTCCGCATTCTTGAGCTTTAAAAAAGCGGCGTTTCTCAGCCAGAATGTTGAATTCTGGTTATTATTTGTGTTATATGCCGTCGTGAGTCTGGGGTATGATGCATTGGGATTAGGATTATCTGTTGTCCAGCATCCATCTGCTACGTAATCTAATATACCTCTTTTGGCGGTATTGTTATCGTTGGTGAAAGGATGGAATCCGCTCATCATTAATGATACGCGTCCGGTTCCCTGAAAGAATAAAGAGAAGTCCAGATTTTTGTATTTAATGGAAGGGCCGAAACCATATACAATTTCCGGTACACTGGGATAACCTAAGGCAACTTTGTCATATTCATTGATTGCATTGTCCGTACCTCCTAATGCATTCGGAATATCTTTGTACTTAATATCACCGGGCATTAACGGCAGATTGGCAAATTGTTGCGGCAAACTATTGTTAATCATATTTTCGTCGGTAAATAATCCGTCCGCTACATATCCGAAGATTGTATTGAGTGAATGGCCGACTTTCAGACGGTTAGGATATAAACTGAATTCCGGCTCATCCATTTCAAGTATTTTATTATGAGCAAAGGTGAACGTTCCCTTGAAAGAGACAAACAAGTCTTTGTTAATCTGGTTGTTGTAGTCTACACTGGTATCTATTCCCCAGTTACGCATCTTTCCGAGATTTCCTTGAACTGTAACATTACCAAGTCCCATGAGTGTCGGAATTGTTCCACGATCCATAAAGATTTCCTTTCTCACTTCTTTGAAAATGTCGGCAGAGAAACTGAATCCTTTCAATATTCTCACATCAATACCAGCATTCCATTTCTCACCAACCTCCCATGTCAGGTTCGGATTGGCATATCTTTTCCATACAGGACCGGAGTTGGTGTGTGTCTGGTTACCGGTCCCGGTTGTGAATCCGGCTCCGGAGTTAGTAAGGTTCTCAAGGAACGTAAAACGTCCGGCTCCTGTCTGGTCATTACCGACAAGCCCCCACGATGCTCTTATTTTAAATTGCGGGATGATGTTTCTGAGCGGTTCCCAGAATTTCTCTTCAGACAGATTGTATCCGATTGCTACTGAAGGAAAGAAACCGAACTTTTTATTCTTCGGGAAGTTTTCAGAACCATTGTAGCCAAAGTTGAGTTCGGCTAAGTACCTGCCGGCAAATCCGTAAGATAAACGTCCTGCAATACCTTGTTTCCTTCTAGGTAAGGATGTCAGCAAGTCCGAAGGGTTGTTAACGTCATTCTGTTCTTGATTATATAGGAACATGACATTGACTTTGTGCACGTCATTGAATGTTCTGTTATAATCCAGGCTGGCTTGTAGATATAATCTACGGTTACCGCTATTGGAACCTCCGGTTTTAAGCTCGGTACTTTGTTCGTTGCCGATGATGTTTAAGTCGTATGTATCTTCTTGTGGATTATACATGGAAGTCTCATATTGGTTGACGTTGCAATAACGATACACTTTAGAATATGAATAGTTGTAATATGAAACAATAGCATTCAGTTTCAGTCCTTTCATAATCATCTTCAAGTCCTGATTAAAACGCAGGTTGGCTGTTACACTTGTAGAGTACGTGGAACTGTAACCGGATACAAAATCGGCGACAGGATTGACATAACTTCCGTTCGGAGCACCAGATCTTCCTCCCCAACGGATGTGAGTGTCATCTTCCTGGCCGGGGAAACGGATCGGAAAGTCTACCGGATTTGCATTGAGTGCACTTGAGAATACGCTTCCGGCGCTACTATAAGGCCCGCTCCAGTCTCGTACCGACACATTTAGTCCTAGCGATATTTTAGTTGTATTGGTTGCCTTGATATTCAGATTATTGACAAAATCATAGTTGTAGACATTGATATTGTTGTTGAAGGAGTAGAAGTCTTTACTGAGTGATTTAAGATTACCGTCGCTGTGCTTGACACTTGCACTCATAAAATAATCTACCCGGCTACTTCCGCCACGGATATTAAAGTTGAACCGTTCGGCAAAAGTGTTTTTCTTGAACATCTCGTTGTACCAATCGATGTTGGGATACATATAAGGATTGACACCGTCTATTGTAGCATTAATCTTTTCGTCCGAATAGATATCGGTAGTCTCGGGAGTACGTGTCTGTGCCTCATTGTATAATCTCATATAAGTGATACCGTCTACCATTTTAGGAACATTTGTCAACTGTGATATAGCCCCTTCCACTCTAAAGTTAATGATCGGCTTTTTCAGATTTTCCCCATTCTTTGTCGTGACTACCATCACTCCGTTAGCTCCTCTTGTTCCATAGAGTGCTGTTGCCGTTGCATCTTTTAGTATTGAGAAGCTTTCAATTACTTCAGGATCGAGATTGTTCAGTTGGGTTGCGTCAATTTCCACACCGTCCAGGATGATGAGAGGATCAGTTGCGCCACTGAATGTAGAAGCACCACGAATCCAGAAACTAGCGCCGTCTGCTCCCGGTTCGCCACTTCGTTGTACGGCGATAACTCCTGATAAACGTCCCGCAAAAGAAGAAGATAAACGTGAGGAAGGTACTCTTAGCTGTTCCGGGCGTATCTGTTGGATAGCTCCGACAAGACTTTCCTTTTTCTGCCCGATACCAAAGGCTGTGACTACAACCTCATCCAATGCCTTAGTGTCTTCTTCCAGTT
>ERZ791618.929-NODE-929-length-11666-cov-2.335716_pt1 | contig 11666 bp, 15 predicted proteins | sample MGYA00510059_ERZ791618 | MGnify/ENA primary metagenome ERZ791618 (study PRJEB30046, sample SAMN00715159) | human gut metagenome | study: EMG produced TPA metagenomics assembly of the A metagenome-wide association study of gut microbiota in type 2...
TATTTTTCAGATGCTGTAATAGGAAGTAAGGGTAAACTTCCATCGAGGTATGTTATAGTAAAGGGCAAACTTTTCTTTTGGCAAGATGACAATTATCCACTTACAGAAGAGACTCTTTCTGTTTTTAAAAGATATAATATATTAACTGAGGTAATGGAAAGAGGAATGCTTCCTGATTTTATAATTAATGATGCTGCAAAAGCTGCGCACTATTATTTTTGTAGGGATAATATTTCTAATTATAAAAGGGTAGTAACACATGTAGCTACAGGCTATTATAAACCACCCAAGCTGAAATGTAAATGATGCTTTAGTATAGATAATGCAACAATTATCCAATGCATACCCGCAAACTTGATTAATATGATAAGAAATTTAATAGTTCTATTTATGGTATTTAATTGATGTTGCTAATGTAATTTTATAGAAAGATAATCAATATAAAGTCACATTATGTAATCTATCTATAAAGAAGTAACTCTACATTTAAGGTTATAAGTGAAATTGACAATAACAATTGAGATATGGAGGAATTTTAAAATTGGCAAAAGGCTCATTATAAGATTTACAAGGTAACAAATCTAAATGGTTTATGTATTATTCTAATTTTTAGAAGCATATGAGAAATATTTTTTTGATTATTATTATCAGCTGTTTACTTAGTGGTTGTAAATCTTCGATTGTGATACCTCAAAAGGAAACTTATCAAACCGAAGATTTTATAAATGTGGCCATATCTGATTTTGTATCCAAGTGTTCTTTGTTTAAAAAGGACTCAGTATTTAAGGTTTCAGTTGAAGACACGTTAGTAAAACTATCTTTTCAATCAGAACAATCAAGATGGGTTTTGGATACTGTGTATCAAAATGTTTTGGTTGTGGAAATTTTGGGTTTAATGGACACTAAAGAATGGTATTTTTCAGATGCTGTAATAGGAAGTAAGGGTGAACTTCCATCGAGGTATGCTATAGTAAAGGGTAAACTTTTCTTTTGGGAAGATGACGATTATCCACTTACAGAAGAGATACTTTCTGTTTTTAAGAGGTATAATATACTGACTGAGATGATGGAAAGAGGAGCACTTCCTGATAACCCAATTAATGATGCAGCAAAAGCTGCAGACTATTATTTTTGTAGGAATGATGTCTCCAATTATAAAAGGGTAGTAACGCATGTGGCTACAGGATATTATGAACCTCCTAAATTGAAATGTAAATGATATTGGTCCTAGTATAAATAAATTATGCAATAATTTTCCAAAATATACCTGTAAACTTGATTATTATAATAAGAAATTTAATAGTTCTATTGTATTCTATTTTGAAAAGTCTATTGCTCCCAATCTGGGAATAATAGAATTTGAATCTGGAAGAATTGTTAGAATTAACAAAATCCTCATTATATGATTTACAAGGTAACGAATCTAAATGGTTTATGTATTATTCTAATTTGTAGAATAGTATAGAAGATAATATTACAGCATCTAGTGGCGATCCTGCTCCTAAAAGAAATCCTAAAGGAAAATTAGGAGTAGGATTGGTCAGTACAGGACTTGGAATGGAAGTTGCTAAAGAAGTGGTTGAAGGGAGTAAGCCAAAAGATAATCCACAGCAAGGAAATGGAAATTCTAACTCTCAACAAGAAAATTCTAATAATCAAGATAAAAAAAGTTGGTGGCAACGTATAAAGGGGTGGTTTGATTGAAAGATGCTAATTATCAACCAGATTGGTTGTATAATTGTTATGAAATTTTCATATAAGTTTTTTTACACTATTAGCTGGGTCTATTTGATTTTGATAGTGTTATAGGTATTATTTTTACTCTATTATGTAACTAAATTATGTAAAAATGATGAAAGTATTTAGTAAAATTATATTGGTTTTAGGAGCTATATTTCTAATTATAAGAATATTTTTTAATAATATCACCAAGTTAGATATAGTTAATCGTAATGCTGGTATTATTGCTTTTGTGTTATTAGTATTACTGATAATAAGTGAATTGTATATAAAAATAAAGAAAAATGAAGTATGAATTTAATCTCAGATGTCTTAAATTCAATAGCTATTTTTTATTAAGATGAAAATAAAGGTACATTTTATTATGAAAAAGTTCATTTATAAATTATACTATTATTCTGGAGTAATAGTTTATTATCTATTCTGGGGATATTTTTCTATTATAATGATAATTCATTATATTTTGGAAAAACCTATATCTCCTATTTTATCATACTTGTTTTTTCTTTTACTTGGTATGTTTCTTGGGGTTAAACTGATCAATAATGCTTATGATTATTTGAAGAAGCATCAAAATAAAGATTTTGATTAAGATAGTTAAAGAAGAAATTGCTATGACATACTTCAAAATAACCAGAAGCAAAACTGTAAGAATCTCAACTGAATAATGTGGTAAGAAAAATAATTTATCCGATGAAATATATAAATGATATAAATAGTATAGCGGTATATGCTATATTTATTTTTTCTGTCAAAATGATGTTTTTTGACGATTTTATCAATTTGGAAGTGATAGATCAACACTATGGTGTAGTTTACTTTATATTACTATTAGTATTGATAAGTTGTAGAATAATAAATAAAAGAAAGAGTGGAAATAAAGAAACTGATATATAAATTTTATTATTATTCGAACATAATAATAAATCGAGTTTTCTGGAATTATTTTATGATTATGGTTTTATATCGTTTTATAATCAGTAAAAATATTCCTATTTTATTGTCTTATTTATTTTTCCTTTTACTTGGCTTGTATTGGGGCTATAAATTGGCAAGAGCAGCCTATGACTATTTGAAAATGCATCCAGAAGATAAATGACTTCCCGCTGGCTTATCTTTTTAGTCTGAGTTGAAACTAATATCTTTATTGGCTAACGTTTTGGTATAAGAATATCCTTATATTAAGAGTAATAATCAAGGGAATATAAGGTTCATATGGGTGTGGGATGATTTTATTTCCTTTTAATTACCCCTAGGTCACCGTTAAAGCACCACTCCACTTTTACAGCATAGTATCTTTGCAACGTGATCACAAACAAAGAACAATTTATTAATCATTTAAATTTAAAAATTATGTCTATTCGCTATGTTGTAAGTAAAAGAGTGTTTGGTTTTGATGAAAAGAAAGCAGAAAAGTTTGTTGCAGAGTCGCGTACTCTTGGAATGATTGAGTTTGATGAATTATGTGAAGAGGTGACAAAAGTGGGATTGGTGCCAAGAGGTGCAGTGAAATTTGTGTTGGATGCATTGATTGATACTTTGAAATTGAATATTAACAAGGGATTCTCTGTGCAATTAGGAGATTTTGGTTGTTTCCGTCCCGGAATCCAGGCTAAAAGTCAGGATAAGTTAGAAGATGTAACGGCAAGTACAATTTGCCGCAGGAAGATAATCTTTACTCCGGGTACTATTTTTCTGGATATGCTGAAGAGCGCCAGTCTGACGCGTATGGCTTCAGGAAACACTGTGATTTCCGGAGGTACAACCCCTGATCCTGACGAAGGTGGTGACGGAGGCATCGAAGATGATCCGTTAGGATAAATAGTATTGAATTATTTGCCTGAATACTTGACTTCGCCTTTTGAATGTTGTATCTTTACAAGCAATAAACCTAAACATTATGATGATAGAAGATGATTTTGTGTTTCAGATCCGGACGTACAAGAAAAAAGAATTAGCTCACCTGTATTGTCCTGATATAACTGAACGTTGTGCTATCCGGACATTGACTCGCTGGATAAGGAGAAATAAAGAACTTTATGCAGCATTGCTTCATACAGGCTATACGCCCAGGGCACGCACGTTTTTCCCTAAGCAGGTTTCAATCATTGTTCGCTATTTGGATGAGCCTTAAACTTTGAAGGCCTGAGACTTATAAAAAACAAACAGAAATATTGTTTTATGTTAAAGCGAAAAGTTCCATTAAACTTTTCGCTTTTATTTTTGTCTTATAAACAACAGGATTCAATAGGTAATATAAAAGAATAAAGAAGGTATTAGTTCAAAAAACGGGCGGAGCATTATCCGTCCGTTTTTCATTTATTCCGGCTTTCCCTTGTATTTTTGCCTCTCTTTTCGTTCCTTTGCTCCGTTAATTGTAAACAAATGGCAGAATGAAAAATGTATTTTACTTCTGGATATGTATGGCCGTGTGGCTGTTGTCAGCTTGTTCTTCTCAGAAAAAAGGAGATGGGGAAGATGTGCAGGTATTGATGAAAGACAGTGTGGATGCCAACGGTTTGCAACGTATGCAGGTGTCTGATAGTAAAATGAGTTTTACTTATAATGGTAAGGAGTATCACTCGAATGTGATTCGCCGCCCGGATGACAGTTTGCCTGTTGTAACGAATGAACAGGGAGAAAAATTTGTAGATAACCGTATTACACTACGTATAACTTCCGGTGGTAAGTCTATTGTGAATAAAGAATTTACAAAGGAGAGTTTTGCCTCATTGGTGGGTGCTAAATTCTTGAAACACTCTATTCTTGAAGGATTGGTGTACGATAAAAACACATCGAAAGGCATGGTTTATGCAGCAAGCATCTGCTATCCGCAGTCCGATCTTTATATTCCGTTATCAATAACTGTATCTGCTGATGGCAAGATTTCTATAGCAAAAGAAGAATTACTGGAAGAAGTGTACGAAACGGACAGTATTTGATAAGATATTCCAGAATGTTTCCCAATTTATGAGTTTCCTTTGCCGGTATGAAAATCCTGATTGTAGAAGACGAACCGGATTTGCGGGAAACAATCCGCATTTCCCTTTTGAAAGAACATTTCGTAGTGGAAACTGCTGCCGATTATTTTTCGGCACTGGACAAAGTGAATGACTACGATTATGACTGCATCTTACTGGACATCATGTTGCCCGGTGGAAGTGGTCTGGATTTGTTGCGCGAACTTAAACGACTTCATCGTAGTGACAGTGTATTAATCATTTCAGCAAAAGATTCCTTGGATGACAAAGTAGAAGGATTGGAATTGGGAGCTGATGATTATCTGACCAAACCTTTCCATCTGGCGGAACTGAATGCGCGGGTAAAATCTGTTATTCGTCGGAGGCAGGCAAAAGGGGATGTTTCCATTACGGTGGGGAATCTGTTGCTTTATCCTGATAAACGGCAAGTGGAGGTCGGGGGAGTGCCTTTGCAACTTAACCGGAAAGAATTCGATTTACTTTATTACTTTATAGTCAACCCTAATCGTGTAATTAATAAAATGAGCCTTGCAGAGTCTGTATGGGGCGATAATATTGACCAGGCAGATTCTTTGGACTTTATTTATTCTCAAGTGAAAAATCTCCGCCGGAAATTGAAACAAGCTGATGCTACCGTGGAATTGAAAGCGGTATATGGTTTTGGCTATAAACTTTCCGAGTCATGAAACTTCTCCATTATACCTACCGAAAGCTCTCGTTACTGCTACTTCTGCTGATGGCTGCATGGGGTGTGTTGTTTTATTATGCCATTATTGATGAAGTGATGGATGAAACGGATGACACGCTTGAAAACTATAGTGAGATATTGATTAATAATGCCTTGATGGACCCGTCTGTTCTTGAAACAGAGGGGACGCTGATGTCTTTTTATAAATTCCGGCCTATATCCGAAGAAGAGGCAGAAGACTATGATGAAGAGTTCTATGACTCTACCGTCTATATCGAAAGCGAAGATGAGGATGAACCGGTGCGGGTGCTGAAAACAGCTTTCCGTATGCCGGACGGACAGTATTATGAATTGGAACTGATGATTTCCATTCTGGAACGTGATGATATGGTGGAAGCCATTCTTTGGTATCTGGGAGCACTGTTTTTACTTTTCCTGATTTGTACGTCTATCGGTACGCGCCTGATATTACAAAGTGTGTTCCGCCCATTGCAGCGCTTGCTGGACTGGTTACAACAAATTCAACCGGGGAAAGAGCTTCCGGTGCTGGATAATCCTACGAAGATACGGGAATTCCAGCAGTGGGAGAGGCAGCTGTGGATATGGGAAATCGTAGTTATAAAGCTTATGAAGAGCAGAAGCAGTTTATAGAAAATGCTTCGCATGAGTTGCAGACCCCACTTGCCATTGTGCGCGGCAAGGTAGAACTGCTTGCTGAGAATGAGTCGATGACCGAGCAACAGTTGAAAGAACTGGATGAAATATACACTACATTGGGTAGGGCGGTCAGGCTGAATAAGTCTTTATTGTTGTTGTCCCGTATTGAGAATGGGCAATATACCGAAACGGAAGATGTTTCTGTAGATGAAGTTTTGGATGAACTATTGCCCGATTTGATGGATATATATGAAGGGAAAAAGATACATCTGGTACGTATAAAGGGAGAAGAACCTTTCGTGATCCGGTGTAACTTGTCTCTGGCACAGATTCTGGTTTCCAATTTGGTGAAAAACTCCTTAGTACACAACCATGCGGGGGGAGAGTTGCATATTGAAACGACGCCTTCTTCATTGATTATTAAAAATAGTGGCGAACATCCATTGGATGGAGAAAAGCTATTCCGGCGTTTCTATCGCAGTATCGATGGGAAAAAAGATTCTACCGGTCTGGGACTTGCCATTGCCCGTTCTATTGCAATTTCTGCTTCTCTCAGTCTGACTTATAAGTGGCAGGAAGGAATGCATCTGTTTTTGCTTGTTAAAGAATCTGAAAAGAAAAGCTAAAGGCGAATATTCCCAAATCTTTCCCGATTCGCTGTCGTTATTTGCAGTGTGAATAAAAACAAGAAATAAATTAGTAACACTTAAAAGAATAACGATTATGAAGAAGATTTTATCTATTCTCGTATTGGCTATTGTGGCCGTTCAGTTCGCTTTTGCAGGTGATGTGATTACCAAAGACGCAAAGGAGCTCCCTTTGAATGCGCGTAACTTTATCAATCAGTATTTCAGTAAACCGCAGATCTCATACATCAAGATAGACAGTGAATTCTTATCTAAGAAGTATGAAGTGACTTTGACTGACCGTACAGAGATTGATTTCGACAAGAAAGGTAACTGGACGGAAGTAGATTGCAAGAAAGGTGCTGTACCTGCCGCCCTTATCCCTGTTTCCATTAAGGATTATGTGAAAAAGAATTTCCCGAATGAAATTATCACCAAGATAGAACGTAAAGGTACAGGTATAGAAGTAGAGCTTGCTAATGATTTCTCATTGAAATTCAATAAAAAAGGACAATTCGTCAGTATGGATGATTAATGGAGGGGAAAAAGATGAAGACAAGATTTTTAATGTTAGCGATGATGATGTGTATGGCTGCTGTTACGTTCAGTGCATGCAGTGACGACGATGATGATGATAAGAGCATTAATGTTCCTGAGTCTGTGGTACAAGCCCTGAAACAGAAGTATCCGAGTGCAACAGGAATAGAATGGGAACAAAAAGGAACCTATTTTGTGGCCGATTGCTGGTTGGATGGAAAAGAATCAAATATATGGTTTGATCCCAATGCCAATTGGCTGATGACGGAATCTGAAATATTCTGGAATGATGTTCCTGAGGCTGTACAGACTGCATTTGGTAGTGGAGAATATGCAAACTGGGTACAAGATGATTATTATTTCCTGCTGTATCCATTGCAGCCCATGCAATATGTGATTGAAGTAAAACAGGGAAATCAGAAGTATCAGTTATTCTACTCGGAAGATGGAGGACTGATGAATACGGTGAATGTGACGGGAAAGGATGATACGATTTATCCGCCGGTAAATTAGTGATTAGGGGTTAGTGATAAGTGATTAGTATTCTTGCAGTACATGGCGCAGCCCACTAATCACTAATCACTAACCCCTAATCACTAATCACTATTCTCCCATTGGTCGATAGTCCTTGGCCAATCCGCCTTCGCTGGTTTCTTTGTAGAGTGATGGCAAATCGTTTCCGGTTTCTTTCATTACTTCTACAACTTTGTCGAAGGATACACGATGCATGCCATCAGTAAAAGAAGAATAAAGGTTGGCATCCAGTGCGCGGGCGGCAGCGTATGCATTGCGTTCGATGCAAGGTATTTGAACTAATCCGCATACCGGGTCGCAAGTCATGCCGAGGTGATGTTCCAGCCCCATTTCGGCTGCATACTCTATTTGTGCAGGGCTACCACCGAATAATTGGTTGGCAGCAGCTGAGGCCATGGCACAGGCTACACCTACTTCTCCCTGACATCCTACTTCTGCTCCAGAAATGGATGCATTGGTTTTTACGATATTTCCTACAAGACCGGCTGTGGCAAGCGCACGAAGAATTCGGGTGTCACTGAAATCACGGCTTTTAGCAAGATGATATAATACTGCCGGCATCACACCGCAAGAACCGCAGGTGGGTGCGGTAACTATTGTTCCCCCTGAGGCGTTCTCTTCACTTACAGCAAGGGCATAGGAAAATACCAACCCGCGAGATTGCAAAGACTGCTTGTACCCGCTGGCACGTATGTAATAAGTAGAGGCTTTGCGGCGTAAGTTCAATGGACCGGGCAGTACACCTTCTTGCTCCAATCCGCGGCGAACGGCTGCTTGCATGGTTTTCCATACTTCTTGCAGGTAATCCCATATATCTTCTTCCTCACACTCCTTGACGTACTCCCAGTAACTTTTTCCGGTCTTTTCGCACCATTGTAGGATCTCTATCATGTGATTCATGCCATAGATATCCGGGGTATTGACAGAAGATGCACCATCATTTTCTTCAGCCAGCGCACCACCGCCTACACTGAATACTGTCCATGCATCAGTCTCTTTTCCCGAAGCATCCAATGAAACGAATTTCATGCCATTGGGATGGAAAGGTAGAAATATTTTGGGTTCCCAAATAATTTCTACCGGAGCGGCTGGCTGCAGGGTGTCGGTAATGGCTATGTTAGTCATGTGTCCCTTTCCTGTGGCAGCAAGGCTACCGTATAAAGTCACTTTAAATGAGGAAGCTTCCGGATGTTTTTCCAGAAAGATCTCAGCAGCTTTGCGGGGCCCCATTGTATGGCTGCTTGATGGCCCTGTACCGATACGGTAGAGTTCTTTGATTGATTTCATAATTATTTTATTTATAGGTCAACGACTGTGATTCCTGCACCACCAAACTGCACATGTTCGTCGGCAAAATGCTTGATGCCGGGAACTGTTTGCAGGTATTGCCGGATAAGGGTACGCAAGATACCTGTACCTGTTCCGTGAAGGATACGTACGCGTGACATACCTACAAGGATAGCATCATCAATAAAGTAGGTTACTGCCTGTAGAGCTTCGTCACCACGCATGCCGCGTACATCGATGTCTTGCTTGAAGTGCAATTTCTTTTCGTACATGCTGTCCTGGGTTTGATTGCTGACAAAGGTACTCTTAGTAGAGGTGTCCACCTTTTGTGGGGCGGAGTTTGTGCGTTCCAAACGTTCCAGCTTAACAGTGGTTTTGATACTGCCAAAAGCAATAATGGCATTTTTGCCATTTACCTCCAGTACTTCGCCCACCGAGCTCTGACCCTTTATCTTTACCATAGCTCCCGGAGCAATGCTTGCCAGGCGCTCAGCTTCCTGTTTGGCTTTTTGGGCAGCCAGCTCCTGGGCTGAAGGACTGTTGTTTGTTTCTTTATTCTTCTTTTCTTTTTTTCGGTTCTGCTTTTCCTGCAATTTTTGCATTTTGAGGGCTATCTTCTCCTCTTGTTCTTTAGAGACAAGAGCTTCCATCGATTCACGGAACTCGGTCAGTTCCTGACGTGCCTGGCGGGTTTTCTCTTTTTCAGCCTGTGCTTCCTTAATGGTGCGGATGGTGTTTTCAATCCGTGCATTGGCTTCCTGTACCAGCTGTTCTGCTTCCTCTTTAGCTTTACGGATAATCTCTTTGCGGGATTTCTGCAGGTCTTCCATTTCTGCCTGATAGCGGGAGATGTATCTTCCATATGCTTTTCACGCTGGCGGATAGTTTGACGTTTGCCTTCCCAGTATCGTTTATCGCGTACAATATCTTGCAAATACTTATCGGCATTAATATATTCGCTACCCACAATTTCGGATGCATCTGCAATTACATCTTCCGGAAGACCGATCTTCCGGGCTATCTCTACGGCAAATGAACTTCCGGGATTACCTATCTGAAGTTGGAAAAGTGCCTGCATCAGGTGGCGGTCGTACAACATGGCTCCATTCACTACTCCTTCATGGTCTTCGGCAAAGTGCTTCAGATTCTGGTAGTGAGTAGTAATAACACCGAACGTCAGCTTTTGGTTGAAACGTTTCAGTACGGCTTCGGCGATGGCGCCACCGATTTGTGGTTCGGTTCCACCACCAAATTCATCTATAAGGATGAGACTGCGTTCATTGCAATTCTTCATCATTATCTTCATGTTGGTGAGATGTGAAGAGTAAGTACTCAGATCATCTTCAATGGACTGTTCGTCACCTATATCGATGAATATACTGCTGAAGATACCGGCATGGCTACGTTCGTGCATAGGAACGAGCATACCGCATTGCAACATATATTGCAACAATCCCACTGTCTTGAGGCAAACAGACTTACCACCCGCATTGGGACCGGATATAATAAGGATACGCTGCTTTTCAGTCAATTCAATGTCGAGCGGAACTACTTTCTTACCGTGTTTGGCAAGGGAAAGTTGCAGCAATGGGTGTACAGCCATAGTCCAATCCAGTAACTGCGTATTTTCCAATGCAGGTTTTATACCTGATATTTGTAGGGAAAACAAGCTCTTGGCACGGATAAAGTCTATCTCTGCAAGGAATTCATATGATTGCAATACATCGGGAATGGAAGGGCGCAACAGGTTAGAGAATTCTACCAGGATACGGATAATTTCCCTACGCTCATCTCCTTCCAGTTCGCGGATACGGTTATTGGCCTCTACTACTTCGGCAGGTTCTATAAATACGGTTTTTCCGCTTGCTGATTCGTCATGTACGATACCTTTAATCTTTCGTTTTAATCCCGGAGCAACCGGAATTACCAGACGGCCGTCGCGCATGGTCGGGGTAACGTCTTTATCTACTACGCCTTCCGACTGGGCATTGCGTAAGATGCTGTTCAGAGAACGGGATATGCTGTTCATGGTGCTCGCCAATTCACGACGAATATGTGCCAGCTCGGAAGAAGCATTATCTTTTATCTTTCCATAAGGTGAAAGTATATTATTTATTTTCTGAATCAGTTGCGGAAATGCCAATATATCCTTGGCGAGATTCCGGAGGCAAGGGTAGGGGGAGTCTTCTCCTTCTATGTCATCCTTTTCTAAAAAACGCACGATGTCCCGTATCGTTTCCAACGAACGGCGCAGGTCGAAAAGTTCCTGCTCATCCAGGTACATTCCCTCTATGCGTATTCGTTTCAGTGACGGACGGACGTCGAAGAAATATTGTGCGGGGAAGTTATCTTCCTCCTGTATGATGCGTACGAATTCTGTAACGAGGTTCAGGCGTTCCTCCACTTCTTCAAAATGGTCGGAGAACGTCATATCGGCTACGCGTTCGGCGCCTAATGTGCTGAGGCATTTTTCGCTCAACAACTGGCGTATTTGGTCGAAACCTATTTTAGGTTCAAAGTTCTGTGGATATATCATGTCGCAAAAGTACGATTAATTCGTGAAAAAAATGGCAGGAAGTTTGTAGATTTAAAAATGATTTGTACCTTTGCACCGCT
>ERZ791618.930-NODE-930-length-11636-cov-1.850876_pt1 | contig 11636 bp, 12 predicted proteins | sample MGYA00510059_ERZ791618 | MGnify/ENA primary metagenome ERZ791618 (study PRJEB30046, sample SAMN00715159) | human gut metagenome | study: EMG produced TPA metagenomics assembly of the A metagenome-wide association study of gut microbiota in type 2...
CAGCAATATTCTGATTCATCAGAATGGAGCAAATGAATATAGCTTCTCTTTGGTTGATGTGAACCGTATGCAGTTATTACCGGAAATAGATTGTGATAAAGTTTGCCGTAATATGTGCCGTCTGTGCATATCCCGGGAAGTGCTGGCATATATAATGACCGAATATGCTTCTTTGCGGGGTTGGGATGTAGCGGCTACTGTCAAGCTCGCTCTTTATTACAGTGATCAGTTCTTTACCCACTACATTTACCGTCGTGCAGCCCGAAAAGAGAAGTCAAAACATATCGTTTCGCATATTTTATTGTTCCGCTTATGTCGCTCTACGCGTAAGTTCCTTTCCTGGGAGCCTCACTTCTCGCATTATTTATTAGCGAAGGAAAAACATATTTATGATACCTACTTGTGTAAGTATGATTATTGCGATTTGCTATCTTCTGACTATCGGTAGTTAATTTACTTTCTTGTTGCCTCGAAGAACAACACTCCTGATCTTGTGTCTGAAAAATCCTTTTTGATTTCTGTATGTGCAGTTGTGTTTATCAAGAAACGCAGAAATAACCTCCTCGTCATCATGTAGGTGATAAGTACAGATGGCGAAATCTATTTTCTTGCAATCCCGGAAAAGCTGTTCACATCCGGCCAGCGCACGGCGCTCAGCCCCTTCTATATCCATTTTTATAAATAGATGCTCGTCCGGTTTGTCTCTGAAGAAATCGTCCAGTTTCTGTTCTTTGGGAGAATTACGGTTGCTCACATACTTCTGAACAATGGTTACCTTGTCTTTCCATGGCTCAAAAGTGGCCCTGATAGCTTCCAGCCACGATTCGTTCTGCTCAAATAAATAAACATGTTTGGCTTCTTCGATAATCTCCAGCGAAGAATATCCTTCGGCACATCCCACGTCAACAAAAACCTTTCCCGTTACGTCCTTATTATTATTGAAATAATGGTGTGCGGAGCGTTGGTCTTGCTCTATCATCAACGCCCTGTAATACTTCTGGATTTTATGGGGAGGTGTTGTTCTTTGGAAGTACAGGCGTTTACCATCCTCCTTTAGTACATAATACAAATTCCTATTTTCGTCTTTCCGTACATCAACAGGCATACTCAAATACTCATCTTTGAATTCGTATAAGTGTCTTGAATATCCATGTTTTCTGATGTATTTATAATACTTCAGATAAGGAGAATCCGGCTTATACCCTTTCATAAAATAATATGGAAGCGTACCATATATAAATTTCTTTATTGAGTGTTTAAGTATGTTCATCGTATTAGTTTCTTGTAGATGTTAATAATTTCTTCCGATTGTTGTTTCTCAGAGAACCGTTTCGCGAATTCCCGTCCTTTCTCCACCATGTTCTTCCTTTTATCGGAATTTGAATATATTTGTTTAAATGCATCAGCCAGTCCGGTGATATCATCCGGGTTTACGAGATAGAGTCGGGCCCTCCGGCTTCTTCCAGACATGAGCCTGTGGCGGCTACCACAGGAATACCCGAATATAGTGCCTCTATGATGGGGATACCGAAACCTTCAAAACGGGAAGGATATACAAAAATCTCTGCTGATTGATAAAAAGCGGGCAAATCGTTGAAAGGGACATTACGATAATATGCACTCTTTCGCCTAACCCGTTATCTTTGATAAACTGTTCAACCTTTTCTGTGTAGCCTGTACGGCGTCCTACGATAACGATATGAATATGTTGCGGCAGCATAGGCAATGCCTGTACTGCTGCAAGAATATTTTTTCGTTCTTCAATGCTGCCTACATTAAGTATATAGTGGTCCGGCAACTGGTATTTTTTCCGTACCTCCTCCTTTTTTTCTTCCGTCACCGGATGAGTAAATGAGACGTCGCATCCTTGATAAACGACTTCTATTTTATCATCAGGGATGTTGAAGTATCGGATAATATCCCGTTTGGTACATTCACTGATAGCAATTATCTTATCAGCATTTTCGCACGCTTTACGGAATTTGTATGTATATATTTTCCTGTCAATAGATTGGTAATATTGCGGATACCTCAAAAATATCAGGTCGTGGATAGTTACAATACTTTTAATGCGACTTTTATGGATGTTGAGAGGAAGCTCGTTACTGAGTCCGTGGAATAACTCAATACCTTCTTTCTCCAATTGAGAGGTGATTCCCCATACGCGCCATATGAACTTAGTTTTTTCCAAAAAGAAGTAGCAGGATAGGCGAGAGTGAGCTGCCGGTATTGTCCGGTTAATAGATTCATCCTTTTGTTTTCCCGTTTTTTAGGTGCATACAGGACATAGTCATTCTCCGGATAGAAGTGGCAAAGAATATCCGCTACATAGCGGCTATAATTACCTAACCCGGTGAAATTCTGCACTGCACGTTTTCCGTCAAAACCTATTCTCATCTCTGTTGTTACCTACTGCTTATATGGTTTATAATTAGACTTCAAAATCCCGATAAGGTTTATTAAGTCCAAGTAATGAAAATTATGTTGTCTTTGTCCACTCTGTTTGGGAATCGTCATATAATCCCCATATTTCTGAGACAGATATGTGTCATATTCCTGTACGCCCCATACTTCTTCGTTCTCGAACAAGACAGGGGTAGGAACTCCCAAAATCTTTTTTGGCATGATTCCTTTCATGCCGTCGTCATAGTCACAAATAAGATCACTCTGTCAAAGTCGTATTTGGTCATAACCTCTCTGATGCTTTTCTGTACTTCGGTGAGTGTGAAAAACTTCCTGCATAGTAATGGTATCCATGAACTTGGCCCCTTTCCATGCTTATACGGGTCGCGGTGAATCAGGTAAAGAACCCGTTTGTAAAATTCATATTTGGCAAAATGCATTCTTTGTGCCATACGGCCTGTCGGCACACCGTCCAATGGGAATACATCAATATATACGCCTCCCAGATATTTAAGATGCATACGTTCAATTAATGTTGTGTCGGCATCCTGTATCTTGGCAAACGGAAGCGGGTATTCTTTGTCATTCTCAGCGCATACGGCTTCGTATGGCTCCGGCAACCATTCCTTGGCATTAGTCATTAATAGATCATAGTCTGCCCGTGGCATACCAATATCCAGATCATCATCCCAGGGGATAAATCCTTTGTGGCGTACAGCTCCCAACATCGTACCTGCCATGATATAATATCGCAGGTTATGTTCTTTACAGACTTTATCTATTGCTAGTAAATTCTTTAAGATGCGAAGCTGTAAGGGGCGAATATCGTAAGTGGCCATTTCTATTCAAATTTTATATTAGTAAAGACTAGCCGGAATCAGCTTCTGTGCTTGTTGGAAATCTTCTACCGTGTCCAGCTCTGCCGAAAAGAATTCGGTGGTGTCCATTACGTAGAAACTATATCCTTGTGGAATCAGTCTTTCAAACGCCCGTTCATAGAAAATATTGTCCAATCCTTCTGATAAGATCATCATCTCCAGTTCACGGAATAACGCTTGTGTGTATGCTGCCGACATCTTTTCAATACCTATTGATTCACCGATTGCATCAGGTATAGAGCAAACCTTACTGATTTCCACTACCTTTTGTTCATTGTCCACAATAACCTTAATTTCTTCGGCACCAAGTTCGTGGCGGTTGAGTGCCAATACATCGGCTTTGTCCGACCGGAGCAACTTCTCTACGATCTGGGGATCAAATACGATGTCACTATCCAGAAGTAATACCTCTTCCCCTTCCGTATAAGGGCGGGTCAGCCACAAAGAATAGATATTGTTGGTTGATTCATATTTATCATTGTAGATGAAAGTAATACTTTGAGCCGGATAATGAGCTTGCAGAAAGTCGACTATTTGTTGCTGGCGATATCCGGTGACAATGATAAATTCGTTAAAACCATTTTGTATTAAAGCGTCAAAAGCCCTTTCCAACAAACAACGTTCTCCTATCTTGAGCAAGCATTTGGGAGTTGTGTCGGTCAGTGGGCGTAGACGTGAGGCTATTCCTGCGGCTAGTATTACAGCTTTCATTTGGATGCGATTTCTTTGATTGTATCTATGACGATCCGGTTCTGCTCAGGGCGTCCCAGCGTGATGCGCAGATGAGTGTTGATATCCGGTTCATTCATAAATTTCACTTTATAACTCTGTTCGGCAAACGCTTTTTGCAGTGCTTCTTTTAATGCAATCGGATATTTGATTAAAATAAAGTTGGCTACCGATTCGTATACCTTAAATCCGGGCAGCACACCGATTTCTTTTTCATAGCGGGCACGATCTTCATTCATCAGTTTGGCGATGTTACGGTAGTGTGCATCCGATTTGAGTGCTGCAATAGCTATGTCTTCAGATATCCGGTTGTATCCCAGATATTTGTTGCTGTATTTGCTAAATTTTTCCAGTTCTTTACTCATGAAACCGAATCCCATGCGTAACCCCGGCAAGCCGTAAAACTTGGATAAAGTGCGGGAGATGATCAAATTCGGATATTTGTTCACCAGCTCTTTGATATATCTTGTGTCTGTTGAGACGAAAGAGGCGTATGCTTCGTCAATCAAGACCTTCGTTTTGGCAGGAACTTCAGCCAGCAACTCATCCAGTTCTTCCGGAGTCAGACCATTCCCGGTAGGATTATTGGGCGATGCAAGCAGTAAAATCTTCGGATTTTCTTTTTGTATCATATCTTTCATGGCGGCGAAGTCGTACTTGAACGTGTTTCCGTCTTCATAAAGAGGATATTGTAAAGTGCGACCGTTCACTTCATCTGCGATAGACTTATAATACCACCATGAGAATTTAGGAATCAACATCGTTTTATTTCCGTCTTCTTCTGTGAGGAAATAATGTACGGCCTGTTTCAGAATATCCTCTCCGCCGTACCCTAATAAAACTTGCGTCTCGTCTATATCGTATAATTCAGATAAGAAAACGGATAAAATGCTTTTTTTGCCTTCATCGTAAATACGGGTATAAAAGCAAAGTTTATTTATATCGAAGTTTTTGAGTGCTTCTACTACTTCTTTTGATGGGCTGTAGTTAAATTCGTTTCTGTCTAAAAAGTTTAAATTCTTTTCCATATTAGTTTTGTATGATTCCTTTTTCGCACCAGGTCAGCTTTTGGGTTTTGGTATCGCTCAAAATGCTGCGGTTATTGCTCAAATTGTCGGTTCCATGAAGTTCGTGATAAAGGTGGAATACAATTCCTGCAAATTTGATAGTACGCTTGCGCACTCCGCTATTGATGAGTCGGCACACTAATTCGTGGTCTTCGCTTCCCCAACCCGTAATTGCTTCGTTGTATCCGTTAACTTTCAACAGATCTTCTTTCCAAAAAGCCATATTACATCCTCTGGAATAAGAAATGTCCCACTGGCGATAATGTTGTAACAGAGGACTCAGCCATGGCAAGTGTACTCCGTTGATTGTATTTTTTGTTCCTTTGTCGTGGATAGATATAACGCAGTTTTTTTCTGCCAACATCTTTTTTGTCAGGGCTTCCCGGATTAGCACACGGCTACCTGTTACGAAACTGCCTTTTTGGGCAAAGCGAACATGATCTTTGACAAAGTCTTTATGCAAAACGATGTCTCCATCGATTTGTATGATGTATTCTTTAGTAGCTTTTACAATGGCTTTGTTACGGATTGTAGCTAATCTGAACCCTAAATCTTCATGCCACACATGTATAATGGGAACTACAGAAGTAGTTGCCAATTGATGAATTAACTCTCCCGTTTCTTCTTTAGAACCATCGTCTGCGATAATGATTTCATCGGGAAGGAGAGATTGACGTAGCACGCTTTTAACGCATAATTCTAATGCGTCGCTTCTATTATAAGTCGATATAATAAGCGATGTGCTAATCTTGCTCGCCATTGATTTATTCATAAATTTATTACTAAGTTAGTTAAATAGTTAAGGGGTTTGTACTAAAATTCTACAAATGTAGACATTTTATTTGGTTGTAACAAGTGTTACTGCCTTTTTTGCTAAACATTAGAGGGTTAGCTTCTTCTTTGAAATAATACGTGTATTTTAAGTTATGGTTTCATAGATTTCTTAATAAAGTTTATCTTGAAATATCGGTAGAATATAAATGTACGTTTTTTAGATAAATAGGTTAGCTCCATTTTAAGGAAGATATTCGATCTTTGGTTTAAAAAATAATCCATTCCAACAGGCTTTTCTAATGACTTTTAGAAATTCCTTTTTATCATTCCCTGGCCTTTTATTAATATGTCTAACTGCTCGTCTGTATGCGTTTATAACAGATATAAAAAATAGAAAATTCTTTTTTCTCATTCGACGCAGGAATATGTCATTTCGGAATCCATATTGAAATTTCCATAAAGCTTCTACCGGAGCATTTTGAAGTTGTGAGATATAGTTTTCTGTCGTTTTATGTATTACAGTACTTTGGCTTGCATATAAGCACACGTATCCATGTTGGTAAATTCTAGTAGTAAATTCAGTATCATCCCCCCAAATGAAGAACTCTTTTATAGGTAATCCTACCTCACGAACCGCTTTTGAGTTTATTAATAGTGAGACGAAAGACGCAGCTCTTATTAAAAGAAGTCAGCAAGATTTGAATAATAATTGATAGGAAGGTGTTGTTTATTCTCGCAATCAAATCTGGGAATATTCATTTTATGTATCATGCCATCTGTCCATACAACCCGGCTACATACATAACCAACATTTTTTGTAACAGTTGTTCCTTTAACCAGTTCTTCTAAAGCATTATTCATCGGAATTGTATCGTCGTCCATTATCCATGCCCAATCACAACCTCTAACACTACTCTTTTTATTCCCTCTGAAAATCCCCCTGCTCCACCAATATTTTGAGGTAGGTTAATAATGACAAACTGAGAATCTGCAATTAGTTCTTGTAGATAATCGCTCGTTCCATCTGTTGAGTTATTGTTTATGATATAAATCTTATTTATTTTGTATGTTTGGTTCTTAAGAGCGGAGATACATTCTTTAAGTAGACTGAGTCTATTGTATGTTACTATTACACAATTTATTTTCATTTGAGCTCATTTTTAGTTGTTTGAACAAAAATACGTAAATATCAAAGATAATCCAAATTCATGAAGAAGAATCTGGTAGGGATTGTTTGATAATGTAGTATATTTGCATTCAGTTCATAATTTATAAAATTCATAATATGCCTACTTTATCTATTATAATTCCAGTTTATAATTCGGAGAAATATCTAAAACAATGTCTTGACAGTATTTTGGCACAAGCTTCTGATGACTTTGAAATTTTATTGATAGACGATGGAAGTACTGATTTCTCCGGGAAATTGTGCGATGAGTATGCTAGTCGATATAATAATATTTATGTATTTCATGAGAAAAATAGAGGGGTAAGTGCTGCTAGAAATAAAGGTATTGAGCGGGCACAAGGGGAATATGTTATTTTTGTGGATAGTGATGATTGGTTGGAAAAAAATGCTTTATCTTTTTTAATGGCTCAGGAAAGTGATGTTGATTTAATCTTTTATGGTAGTTCATTTCATTCAGTGAATGGGAATGTGACTTTATATTCTCCCAATTTATGCATTTGTCATGGCTTTTCTGAGGTTCAGGAAGGGATGATTGATTTGATAACAAACCCGAAATATTATGATTACTTGGGTTTTACATGGAATAAGGTATTTAGAAGCAATATTCTGAAAGAATACAATATACGTTTTATTGAAAATTTATCTTATCGAGAGGATGAGGTTTTTACTTTACACTATGCTCATTATTGCAAGAAACTTATGATTTTACCTAATATTGTTTATAATTATAGAGTCTCAGATACCGGGTTAACGAAAAAAAAACATACTTATGATGAGTTTCTATTATTATCTCATGCATATCAAGAATCTTTGATTTATTACACAGATAAAAGACTTCAGGAGTACATGATTCTGCAAATTATTCGAAATTATCTGAATGCAATTAAACGAATTTCCAATATTAGAAAACGAAATACTATTATCAAAGAATTATGGGTATTTTATCAAGAAAAGAATATTTTCGATATGTCATTAAAGATAAAATCAGTATATCGTTATCTATTATGTCTTCCTAGTGCTTGGTTTATGAATATATATATGAGCATAAAACTTTTATTCAAATGATATAATGTATTTTAAAGTGCTTCTTTTAAAAAGGAATGGCGAACTTTTTGTATAGAGAGCTGTTTTTTTGATATATTTACGTGAGGATGTAATTAATTGTTTTATATGTAGAAATAGAACTTATGAAATATGATTATTTGATTGTTGGTGCAGGACTTTTTGGAGCAGTTTTTGCCAATAAAGCTAAAGAGTTGGGCAAGCGTTGTTTGGTTATTGATAGGCGTTCTCATTTAGGAGGAAATATTTATTGTGAAGAGAAATATGGCATTAATGTACATAAATATGGTGCACACATTTTTCATACATCAGATAGAGAGGTTTGGAAGTTCGTAAATTCTATTGTTGAATTCAATAATTTTATCAATTCCCCATTAGCTCAATATAGAGGGAAGTTATTTAATCTTCCTTTTAATATGAGTACATTTTATCAAATGTGGGGAGTGACGAAACCAGAAGAAGCCAAAGCTAAAATAGAAGAACAAAAAGCGAAGGCCTTTGAATTTATAAAAAATCAGGGACGTAATATTCCAATAAATTTAGAGGAACAAGCTTTAATGTTAGTAGGTCGTGATATTTATGAAGCATTAATAAAAGGATATACAGAAAAGCAATGGGGAAGATCGTGTCGGGAATTGCCAGCGTTTATAATCAGGCGCTTGCCGGTGCGTTTTACTTTTAATAATAATTATTTTAATGATACATATCAAGGGATTCCTGTCGGTGGCTATAATAAATTGATAGATGGTTTGTTGAATGATGTGGAGTGTAAATGTAATACTGATTTTTTTGAGAATCGTACTTACTTTGAGAATATAGCTGATATGATTGTATTTACAGGGGCAATTGATGAATTTTATCAATATCGTTTTGGAAAATTAGAGTATCGTTCTCTTATGTTTGAAGAAGAAGAACTTGATTGTTCTAATTACCAAGGAAATGCAGTGATAAATTATACGGAACAGAATATTCCGTACACAAGGATTATTGAGCATAAACATTTTGAATGTTTTGGAAATGAAGTGAATAAATGTTCTAAGACTATAATTACAAGAGAATATTCTGCTGAGTGGGAAGAAGGTAAGGAACCTTATTACCCAATTAACAATGATCGTAATAATACTTTATATGAGCAATATCGAGCGTTGGCTTCTTGTGAGAAAAATGTTATTTTTGGTGGACGTTTAGCAGAATATAAATATTATGATATGGCCCCGATAGTGAAGAAAGTGCTGAATATGTTTAAGACAAAGGCGTATGAGAGGTAGAAATTTAGTTGGTGTTTTTTATAGTTAATGTCAAAAAAGTACTTATTGTTCTTTTTACTCTTTATTTGTTTGAAAATAGTGAATTGATTTTATATAGGAACATGACAATTCGTTTTGCTCTTTTTTGAAATTTACGTGTTTTGTTGAGAATCGGAATTATGTCTTTAAATACAGACAGTTGCAGCTCAGTTAGTTCAATGGAGGCTTCGTAAAATGGTTTGGAGAGATTGCTTTTTAGCCATTTGATACGTTCTTGTTGTGATGTTTGATAATCTGAACTGATACCATTTTGATCGTATTCTGCTATGGTGTAGGGAATATGTTTATAGCTGCATTCCTTGAAAATAATAGACCGTACACTATGTATCCAATCAGCCATAATCTTATAATTTATATCGTATTTCTCATTTTGGAATAGTGTGTGATGTATGAAACAAGCTTGATGATGTAAAGACTTTGTTAGAAAGAACATTATGTCAGCCTTATCTGGACATTTATCTATTCGTCTTTTCCCTTTACCGACCATTTCTATATCTCCATAAATATATTCAGTTCCATCGAATGGTATTTTTTGAAGGATATTTTCAATTAAACAATCACCAGAATTTAGAAAATATAGGTATTCTCCATTGGCATGTTCTATACCTTTATTCATTCCGTCATATATACCTTTGTCAGGTTCTGAGATCCAATGGCTAAGATGGATATTTTCTTTTGCATACTTTTTTATGGTGTCTTTACTGCCATCTGTGGAATTCGCATCTATTATGATATGCTCATACGAAGAGAATGTCTGTTTCTTTATGCTTTCTAATGTTTGGATTAAGCCTGTGTTGTTATTGTAATTGACGGTAATGATACTTAAAGTTACTCGTTTCATGTTCATTTAATGTTTAAGATTAAGTGAGAAGTTATTCCATATTCAACGCTTTTAAATACGTTTTCTGAGTTAGTGCGGTTGCTTTTTCCCATGAATAAAGTTTGAGACGCTCTCTCCCTCGCATGATGAGTTCTGTACGTTTTCTGTCATCGTATATAACTTCTTTGATGCTTTCAAGTATAGATGTTTCAGAATAAGGATCAAAGTATATTCCTGCATCTCCTGCAATTTCAGGAAAGCAACTTGTGTTACTTAGAGCCACAGGGCAATAACAAGCATAGGCTTCTAAAATAGGTATGCCGAATCCTTCATATAGTGACGGAAATACAAAAAGTTTAGCTCGACTGTATAACTCTGCAAGAGTTCTGTCAGTAGCTTTGATGTGTATTACTTTGTTTGAAATGTTTAGTTTGTCAAGTAGTTCTTTTTCTGATTGTTTAAATGGCATCCTGTACATACTAGGAATAAATTTTCATCTTTAGTACTTAACTCTGAAAAAGCTTTAGCTAAGCGATTAAAGTTTTTGTAAGGAGTTCTGTCTCCGACAAAAAGTAAAAAAGAATCAGGTAATGTTAAGCGTTGTTTCCCAGTGAAAGGCTTCATACTAGTACTATGATAGATTACGTCTATTTTCTCAGGAGAAATATGTAATAATTGGATAATATCCTCTTTAGTGTTTTGGCTTATTGCTATAATGCGTTTTGCGTGAGTAATCACTTCTTTTTTATGTGCTATAATTTCGGAAGCATCGGAAAAGTATGAGGGGAATCTTTCATGAATCATATCATGTACGGTGATAACATATGGATTACTTCCAATATATTTTAGAAAATATGGATCGTAATAAGTTGGGTGAAAAAGATACTTATTGCTTTGTTGTAATAGATTTTTGCTTAATTCTTTGTTTTGGTTTTGACATTGTTTACGATAATGCTTAAAAATGAATCGGGGGAGCGGTATACGATGTTTGCCTAATCTGTAAGTCGTTAAATAATAATTTACAGAATAGCGAACTGCAATATCCTTTTTCATATTTAGTCTTCGCAATATTTCACAAAAGTAACGTGATATACCTCCAAATCGTTGAATATCAAAGATTTGATTATCATATAAAATGAATGGTTGGTGGCTTTGGCTCATACTGGATTTTCTTTGCTGATTTTATATGCAAAAGTATGAAATTTATCTTATTAATTTCTTTTATCTATCTTGATTTTGTATATCCTTATTGCATTTATTGAGACCACTGTGATTTTATTGAAAGTTGAGTAGTTTAATAGGTTGTTACGATTACAAGTAATTAATTACATATTTATAGGGGAATAGTTGCTCTTGTATAATCTGTGCTAATAATTTGGTAGGTTAGTGAATTACCAATAGCAACCA